>Ga0351973_1027_pt1 | contig 47918 bp, 45 predicted proteins | sample BONcelFGM3001E14_FD_206745 | JGI IMG/M metagenome (GOLD analysis project Ga0351973, IMG submission 206745) | Enriched cells from coal bed in the Powder River Basin, Montana, United States - BONCAT cells FGM rep3 HSBNCT.FGM.300.1.E14 ...
AGCCGGTTTATATTGGGGACACTCTTTTTGCGTATGCTGAGGTGATAGAGAAAGATTTAGAAAAGAATCGAGTTTGTCACAGGACCTGATGTCAAAACCATGATGGAGTCGTAGTAATGGATGGCAAGGCTTTTATAATGATGCCAAATAAGGAGACAGCGTAAATGGATTATCAGTATGACACCATCTAATGCAGTGTTAATGAAGGGATTGCGCTATTGGCTATTAATAGACCAGAGGCGCTTAGGAGCCGGATATTATTTAATCATCGATTTATAAAATGAAAACTCTGTCTATAAAGAAAAACGACTCTAATAAGGAGTGGAATTGTTATACTATCAGTCCACCCAAAATCCGATGATTAATTAATTTCCAGTTCCTTAATTCCCTGAACAGCAAGGTTTTCATGGAACTGGGCAAGGTATTTGAGGAGATGGAAAAGGATGATCAGGTTGGGCTGGCCATACTTAAGGATGCGTTACATATTAACTTGATCTATTTAACGTGAGAATACCTGTTTATATCTGAATAAACAGTATGTTAAAATAGATATGTGTTCATGTTGTTATGGAACGCATACTTACCGGTGAGGGTGAGAAGACTCTTGCAGCCTGTGCTGACATAAACGAAATTAAACAATGTTCCGATCTGGAAGTTAGAGAATTTGCCATGGTGGCAAATCATACACAGGTTAACAAGGTTGTGCCTCCGGACGAATTTGTTGAGTAAGTTACGATATTGGCATCTAAGATTGCCGACAAGTCACTTCCTTTCCTGATGCCGGCCAAGGAAGCGTTCAATTGTGGCTATAACATAGACTTGGACAGTGCATTGCAGCTTGAGATTGAGTGTTTCGCCAACTGTTTTGGAACAGCGGATCATAATGAGGGCATGTTGGCTTTTACCGAAAAACGTAAGCCTATCTTCAAAGATAAATAAAATGAAAAGGAAAGCAGTTGTGAAATTGAGAAACATAGGAGTGATCGGGGCCGGCGCTATGGGCAGCGGCATAGCCCAGGTAAGTGCTGTGGCTGGGTACAATGTGGTACTGCAGGATGTTTATAGTGATGCTCTTTTGAGGGCCAGGGTGTCCATTGAGAAGAGCTTGAGCAAATTGGTAAGCAAAGAGAAAATGGCAAAAGCGGATATGGATGCCGCGCTTGACCGCATACAGTTTACTACCGCTTTGAAGGATGCCTGTAAAGATGCGGATCTTGTTATCGAGGCTGTTTTTGAGAATCTTGAGCTTAAGCACAATATGTTTAGGAAGTTAGAGGAGTTATGCAAAAAAGAGGCTATCCTGGGCACCAATACCTCAGCGCTTCCCATTACGGAAATTGCTAGCGTTACTAACTGTGGAGATAAAATCATAGGCATTCACTTTATGAATCCTGTGCCTCTCATGAAAGGTGTTGAGATTATTTCCGGCCAGCTTACATCTGATGAAAACAGGAAGACTGTTATTGATTATGTGAGAAAATTGGGTAAAGAGCCGATCGAGGCTGTTGACTTCGCAGGATTTATAGTGAGCCGTTTGCTCGATGTATTATTAAATGAAACTATTAAGCTTGTTCAGGAAGGAAATAAGCCTGAAGATATCGATAAGGCAATGGAATTGTGCGCTGGCCATCCTATGGGGCCTTGCCGCTTGCTTGATCTGGTGGGCGCGGAGATTGCTATGCATGGCATGGAGATAATGGAGCGTGATTTTGGGGACGGGTATAAGCCCCATCCTCTTTTGAAGAAGAGAGTATTGGCGGGATTATTGGGACGAAAGACCGGTCGAGGGTTCTATGAATATTAGTACCTGTTTTGACTGCTGAAAATAGAAAGTTTCTCTGTATGAGACATATTAAAGAGTTGTTGGATTTGACAGGCCAAGCGGCTATAGTTACGTGAGGAGCCACCGGTATAGGATTACAGATGGCATATGCGCCGGCGGAAGCAGGCGCTGATTTGGTTTTGGCAGCCAGGGGACCCTGGAGAGTAACGGTAAACGAATAAAAAGCTTTATTCCCATGCAGCGCTTCGGTGGAGAGGATGAGCTGAAGGTTTTAACATTGTTTTTGACATCTCCCGAGGTCAGTTATACGACATGGATAGTACTGAGTGTTGATGGCGGATAGGTTGCCATGTAACTTTTATTTGATAGAGAGAAGATAAAGGAAGTCAAGAGGATGAGTTTCCAGAAGAGTAAGGACGATATAGTTTGTGTAAGCGCGGTAAGGACGCCCTTTGGTCGTTTCGGTGGATCGTTGAAGGATATTGATATCTATGATCTGGGCTCCGTAGCTATGGAAAATAGCATGAAGAGAATAAGCATGGCTCCTGAATTAATCGACGAAGTCTGGTGGGGTAATGGTGATACTAGTAGCACTAAAGATCCATATACTCCGGTTGTGGCTCGTCAAACCATGATAAAGGCAGGTATCCCTCCTGAAAAACCGTCAGTTACCTTTGATCAAGCATGTATCTCCGGAATGAACTCTGTGAAATATGGCATCAGGAGCATCCGGTTAGGGGAAGCTGAAATTGTAATGACTGGCGGATCGACCAGTTTCAGCACAATCCCCTTTCTGTTACGCGGAATAAGGTGGGAAGGCAGACGTCATACCTCATTCCTCATAGAGGATCCCATCATTCCTCTGGGGTATAAGGATTACGCCCCGGTTGCCGTTGACTCAGGTAATGTGGCTATAGAATATGGCGTATCAAGGGAGGAACAGGATGAGGTTGCATGTGCAAGTCATGTTAAGTACGGCACGGCCCGGAAAGAAGGTTTCTTCAAAAATGAAATGATACCTTTAAATATTGTAAAGAAAGATAAGAAAGGGAATGTAGCATCCACAAATTTGCTGGATATCGACGAACAGTATCGACCCGACATTAATATAGAAGCTCTCGCAAAGCTTAAACCAATTTTTGGAAATCCAACCTGCACTACCGGGAATTCGCCGGGAATGAATGATGGAGCCGCTGCTCAAATTATAATGAAGAGAAATAAGGCTGAACAGTTAGGACTTGATATCATTTATACAATTGTGACAATGTCGACGGTAGCCCTTCAACCAAGGGTAATGCCGGTGTCTCCAGGGTTTGCAATTAAAAAGTGTTTGGATGAGGCAAAATTAAATATTCACGACATGAAATTTATTGAGATTAATGAGGCCTTTGCCTGTGTGCCTCTGGTATCGACCAAACTCCTCTCGAATGAGAGGTTTATGAAAGCCGAATACAATGAGATGGCAAAGGAAGTATCTGCTAAGATTATTATCGACAATGACGATCTTGCATACCACATTTTGAAGGAAAGGTTAAACGTCAATGGAAGCGCTATTGCGGTTGGACATCCTAACACGGCTAGTGGAGCACGCATTATGATGACAGCAGCTTATAATCTTAAAGAAAATGGAGGTGGGTATTCAGCTTGTGCCATTTGCGGGGGATTGGCTCAGGGATCCGGTTGCATAATCTGGGTTGAATAAGGAATTTGTAATTTCATCGGGCTACCTCCCGGTTATGCCGGGAGAATCACAGCGCTTGACAGTTCCAAAAATATGTTTTCATTTATGAAAGCAGATCTATCATTTTAGACTTACCGGGTTTTGATTGGACTTTGATCGATTGTGACAGACTCCTTCAACGAGCTAAAAAAAATAATACCCACGGCCCTGCAAGGGATACTTAGGAACTGAAAATAAATAACTCATCTGTTTTTGCTGCGGCCCTGATTCCATCCCAGAGCTCGATTTATTCGTGACAACAAAACAATGAGTAAAAGATCAGAAATTGAATATCGATGATTAATTTATTTCCAGGTCCTTAGCTGTGGGTTGCATTCATAGTGCTTTATTTCTTCCCTCAAATAGCTTTATGGTTACCGAGCCAAATGTGGACGAAGTGAAGCTCCACCAAGATATGGATATAGGAGAATGAATAGACCGTTGACAAATAGCATTTAACGTATAAAATTAGCTATTCGTTATCGGGGCTATCAAAACGAGAAGCATATTAGGAGCAAACGGGTCTTGTGATTATTTCCCAAGATCTGGAAAAAAGGAAAGCTGTTCGAGGAATTCTCACTGTGAGTAATGAAAACAATTTGGAGGAAGCGCAAAATGGTCGTATCGAAAATAGCGATCGATGAGATAGATAAAGTTAATGTTCTAACAGAGAGGGTAAAAAAGCGCAGGCAAGAATATTGGGAAATGACGCCGCATCTGTGCGCTGAAAGGGGTCATCTGGCAACCCTGTCTTGGAGAGAAACTGAAGGAAAACCGACGGTTATAAGGAGAGCAAAGCTCTTCGAAAAGGTCCTGGAGGGCATTCCCGTTCTCATCTGGAATGGTGAATTGATTGTAGGTTCCCAGACAAGATTTGTTCGCGGTTGCTACACCCCTGTAGAGATAAACCCACAGATAGGGATAGATGAATGCAAATCTGAGACGCCAACAATTGGCTCCGAGGTTGTGGGAATTATCATTCCTGAGGAGGACAAGAAAGCCATTATAGAGGATGGTCTTTGGTGGAAGGGTAAATCGATATGTGATAGGATGGATGAGACACTCCAAGAGGTATTTGGAGCTTGGGCACAGGATGCTGTCAACGCGAGGATTGTCCCTGCCATACAAAGGGAGGGTATGACATCTACCGATGTAAATTATGAGAAAGTTTTACATATTGGTCTGAGGGGAGTTATTGAAGTGGCTAGGAGGGAAATTCATGAACTATCAGTATTTGATTTTGATGAGGTTCATAAGTTGCACTTTCTGCAAGCAGTTATTATAGCCTGTGAGGCCGTGATAAAGTATGCGAACCGGTACTCAAAATTGGCTAAGGAGCTTGCTTTCAAAGAAAGAGATAATGACCGAAGGAGAGAACTGGAGAATATAGCAAAGATATGCGAATGGGTGCCCGAGAACCCGGCTCGCAATTTTCGGGAAGCAGCACAGAGTTTCTGGTTCTGCTACCTTGCCCTTGTTTTGGAGGAGGCCGGATTTTGCCAAAGCCCGGCAAGAATGGATCAGTATTTTTATCCCCCTTATGAAAAGGACATTAAAGAGGGCACGATTAGCCGTCAGGATGCGGCAGAGATTCTTGGCTGTTTGTGGGTAAAATTCCTTGAACTAAGCACACACAAAGGGCCTCAACAAAAGGAACGAACTCAAGGCAGCCAATATTCGAACCTTACTGTTGGGGGGATAAATAGTAAGGGAGAGGACGCTACCAACGAGTTGTCCTTTCTCATACTGGAAGTAGTACGACAGGTAAAGGTTCATCAGCCTCATCTTTGTCTTCGCTATCATGATAAGATGAGTGACGACTTCCTCATTAAGGCACTAGAGTGCAATAGGGATGTTCACGGAGGCATTCCCTACTTCAATAACGACAGAATAGTCATCCACAACCTAATTGAGAAGGGTATCCCTCCCGAGGATGCATGGGACTGGGCAGGATTTGGTTGTGTCCATCCTAATTTACCACACCGTGTTGGCCAACCTACAAGTTGGTGTCATGTAAACTTAAATAAAGTTTTCGAAATGACTCTAAATAACGGGGTAGACCCTGTTTCAGGAAAGAAACTGGGGATTGAATCTGGTAATATACAATCTTTTTCTTCATATGACGAATTCTATGATGCATTTAAGAAGCAGTTCAGATTTTGGTTAAAAAGAGGCGCCCAGATGGCGCGTATTGCATCAGTCGCATATGCAGATTATCCGGTCCCCTTCCATTCTGCTACGCTTGATGATTGTATAAAAAACGGTAGGGATGCGAATGAAAGCGGTGGTATGAGGTACCCGCAGTTGGCAGCCAAGTCACTCGATAGAGGTCACCAAAATGTAGCTAACTCTTTAGCTGCCATAAAGAATATAGTTTTCGATAAAAAGAAGGTTACCATGACGGAGGTTGTTGATGCCCTATCAAAAAACTTTGAGGGTAAGGAGGAGTTACGCCGGATGCTCCTAAGCGCACCAAAGTGGGGGAATGATGATGATATAGTTGATGACATAATGAAAGATCTCTGGTCTTGGACAGCAGAGACAATCACGGAGGAGACCAATGCATGGGGTCATCATATTGGTCCAGCCAGACATGGTCTTTCTTGGCATTACTGGGCTGGTAAAGCCACCGGTGCTTTGCCTGATGGTAGAAAGGAATTTACACCTTTAGCACCAGGTGCCCTTGATCCCATGACAGGAACAAGTACCGGAGGCCCTACTGCATTGATAAATTCATGCTCAAAGCTAACTTTTGATCATTTCGGGCTTATGGATGCTGTGCTCAATTTTAAGTTTTCACCTTCAATTTTACAAACGCGGGAGCAACTCAAGAAGGTGCTTGCCTTAATGAAGAATTATTTCGATCGAGGAGGACTTTTTATACAGTTCAATGTGTTCGACAAAGCTATGCTATTGGCAGCTCAAGAAAATCCTGAAATGTATAGGGATTTAATTGTTAGGGTAGCTGGGTATAGTGCCTACTTTGTGGAACTACCGCGTGAGCTTCAGGATGAGATAATAAATAGAACAGAGTACACTTTATAAGAAGGTAATTCGTGTCTGAACGAAAAGTTAACTTGTGACTGCGCCAAGAGGCCAATTTTGACCTCAAACAGGTTACCCCCTCCCTGCGGTATGGTTTTTTTGTAGATTGTCTCCGCCAGGGAGGCTATGAATGATATTCAATGAATGTATTTCATTTATCGACAGATTTTGAAAACACCACTCCCTCAGAAGTGAAAAATCTGAAAAAAAACCAGGCTATCAGTCTCAGGCAGCTAATCGGATGGGCCGTGTTTTTCTATTTGCCTTTTCTAATTCCTGAAGCTTTATTACCTGTACGGCTTTGCCAATAATTTGAATGTTTCTGGCCGGTACTGCCAGACCGACATACCGATTGAATCCGGAAAGGCCGTTATTCGGACAAATGTCCAGACCATGATTCTCCAATGCATTGATTGCCGATTCCACAGCAGAATGTTTTGTCTCAATTTTACAAACTCAGGCTCTTTTTCAATTGCTGCCGCTTCCGATGGCAGTTTTCCCTTGCGGGGAAAAACAACCTTGTCAATTATAGATGCAAGATCTTTCTGGTTTTCTTTACCGTGAAAATGCAAAAAAAGTTTTAGGTTTTATGTGTTAAGTTTTACGTTAAAAACGGTACATGCCATTTTCATATCCGGGGGTGAACCTACCGGAATGATTCATGATCATTTACCGTGAAAATACATCGTGAAATCGTGAAATCGGGAGAGCGTGAAATGGTTTCGCCCTCACGCTCTCACGATTTTCATCCATGGGGTTGAAACCTACCGGAATGAATCATGATCATTTACAGTGAAATCCTTTGTCAAAATTGCAACTGTAAAGCGATGGAAAATTTTCTTTGGTCACTTTGATGATGGTTATAGCTATCTGATTGTCAGTTTCATTTTCCATTATTCGAGAATGCAATATAAACCCGTACTGATCTTTGATAATATAAACCTTTACACCAAGCTCAACCGGAACCCCGGCTATTCCTTTGCTGATCCATTCCGTTTGTGGCTGAAATATCGAGAAGACCTTTTCTTCGTGTGGAATCGATTCACCTTGCAGTGCTCTGCGCCTGATCTGATCGATCTGCCTGTCACTATGGATCAGATAGTCTTTTATAGGATTCATTCGAAAGTAGATCATCGGGTTTGTCGCATGAATCGAATCCAGAGTGAAACGGACTTTATCGACCTGACGGCTGGCGATGTTCAGGCAATTTCGATATGCCTGGTCAATTTCTTTTTGTTCTTTCTCTTTGATGGATTCATCTTGGGATGTGGAATGTCTCAGTTTGGAAACCACTCTGATGCTTTGTTTCAGTTTGCGTTGCTGATATTTGCCCTGCTGCCAATCGGTCATCCCAAGGTCATTACATAACTGCATTGTCAAACGAATTGCGCACCGATTTGCATCCCAGAGTAAAAAAAGGTCGGTTTGAAAATGAACATTGGTTTCGACAAGAAACGAATTTGCAGAGGCATTCAATATCAACGGGCTTTTCCGGTTTTTAAGAATGGTGTGACCGTGATTGACAATGACATGATTGATTTTAGCCGGTGTCTCAGGTTCGATACCGGGAGATGTTGTCTCTAAGAGTTTGCAGAGCATAGGATCTGGAAATATATTAATCATCGAAATATAAATTGCTTTAGCTATTTATATTTGCTATGCTCGATGAATGATTTCACTAAATATAGTGCATGCAATAAAAGTAAAGTTTGAATCCCTCAAGTCTGAACTTGACGAAAAAGCCCGTCGCTTTTGGGCAGCTACTGAAGCTAATTCATTAGGACATGGAGGATCACGAGCTGTGTCTAAGGCTACTGGTATTGCCGAAAGCACCATCAGAATAGGCCAATCCGAAATTGCACGATCTTCAAAAATTCAAAAAGAAAATGAGGTCCGCAGAATAAGAAGCAAAGGCGCTGGGAGAAAACCTATTATCGAGCAAGACAAGGCGTTATTGGCGGCACTTGATTTTTTGGTTGAACCAACATCCAGAGGAGCTCCAATGTCTCCACTCCGATGGACATGTAAAAGTACACGCCGATTGGCTAAAGAGTTGTCAGAAATGGGGCATATTGTCAGTCATGCCAAAGTTGGACAATTGCTATCAGAATTGAATTATAGCCTGCAAGGTACACGGAAAAGGATGGAAGGAGTATCACATCCTGATCGAAATGCTCAATTTGAATTCATTTACCGCCAGGTAAAGGATTTCCAATCCAGTTGTCAACCCGTAATTTCTGTTGACGCCAAAAAGAAAGAGTTGATAGGGCGATTTGCAAATGGTGGAGTTGAATATCAGCCAAAAGGAAAACCAGAGGAGGTGGAAACCTATGATTTTCCAAGCATGGCGGATGGCAAAGGTATTCCGTACGGAGTTTTCGACATTACAAAAAACCACGGATGGGTTAGTGTTGGAACAGATCATGACACGTCGGAATTTGCTGTAAATACTATCCGTCAGTGGTGGCGCCAGATGGGACAGCATGTATATCCTCAGGCTGAAAAACTCTTAATTACCGCCGATGGCGGAGGGAGTAACGGTTCTCGAAACCGCTTGTGGAAATATGAGCTGCAACGTTTTGTTGATGAAACGCAAATAGCTGTAACGGTGTGCCATTTTCCACCCGGGACAAGTAAATGGAATAAAATTGAGCATCGAATGTTTTCTCATATTTCAAAGAACTGGAGAGGACGCCCTCTTACAAGCCATGAAGTAATGGTAAATTTGATAGCGAATACTACAACCGAATCCGGTTTGAATATCCAAGCTGCATTAGATTCAAATGAATATCTTACTGGAATAACGTTTTCAGATCGTGAAATGAAAACTCTGACCTTGGAGAAAAACGACTTTCATGGAGAGTGGAATTATTCCATCTATCCAACCAAAAACCGATGATTAATTAATTTCCAGTTACATAGCATCTCCTATCATCAGGTATATGACCCAATATCGATCGAATGGTGAAATGGTTGTTGACGATATCCCGTAATTTGTCGAAGTCCCACTTACAGATTAACTTGACAACGCCAAGAGCCGGAATTTTCCAGATATCCATTCCGGGTCGGCCATTATTTACGTTTGCATATTTTTTGAAGCTTTCAAGCAGAATTGCAAAGATGGCATCCCGAAGGGTGACATTCGAATGGATGATTTGAAGCCCGAGCAAAAGCTGAGGTAATTCATCCCGGCTGTTCAGATCGATCAAGATGTCGCTGATATCAACCTGGCCAAATTTTAGTTGTTTTTCGCATTGAAGTTTTCCCGAAGATTTGAGTTTTGGTGTAAGTTTAGACCATACTTTTATAATGGCATAATTTGATATTTATTAAAATATCAGTATGATATTATTATTTAGATAACTTATAAGTCAAGATGATAAAATGTTTACTACAAGTAAGTCTCAAAATCTTCAACAGGAACTTGTAGCCATAGCTACCTGTATATAAAGAACAATCTGTCTTTTCGTTCAGACACTAATTATCTGGAAATCGGGCTCGACAGACCTCATGCGAAGGAGGGTTTATGGATACAAAAGACGTAGCTAAGTTTGTACATAAAGTCAGTATTGGAACCCTGCCAAGCGGGGTAGTGTCCATGGGTAAGTTAAGGATTCTCGATACCATTGGGGTGATGTTCGCTGGGCTTGATACCAGAGCAGCAAAGATAGCAAGACGTTTCGTAGAGGACAAAGGTGGAAAAGGAGAGACTACCTTATTCGGCTCTGACGTAAAGTTTCCTGCCGGCGAGACAGCCTTTGCCAACACTATTGCTGCCACCGACTTCGACTTCGATGACGGCCATTGGTGGGGTGTTCATCCTGCGGGCGCTATCATTCCGGGCCTCCTGGCCGTTGCAGAGATGCAAAACTCCACAGGGAGAGAGTTTCTCGAGGCAATTGTAGCCGCGTATGAGGTACACCTTAGAAGTGGAGATATATTCAGCCCGCCGCCAAAGCTATTCCTCCAACACTGCTCCGGCACCTGTGGGGCCTACGGTGTCGCGGCTGGCTCAGCGAAGCTACTGCACCTTACCCAAGAGCAAACCTCCAATGCCATAGGAATAGCGGGCGCACACGCCCCGATCTCTCCTCTATGGATGTTAGAAACAGGCCCCATGGTCAAGGAGTGCATGGGCTGGGGGGCAAAGACCGGAGTAGAGGCAGCCCTTCTGGCCAAATTTGGTTTTACAGGCCCCCCAACAATTTTCGACGACGAAAAGAACGATAGGTCCGCCTTGGAAACCTTGGGTACCATTTATGAGATCATGCACTCCTATTTTAAACCCTACTCTGCCTGCCGGATGACCCATGTACCCATTGACATCGTTCTGGACATCATTAAGGAGCATTCCCTTGCCCCCGATGAAATTTCAAAAATTATCGTCGAGACACGAAAATGGGCCAGCAGCCTGAAAAATTACCGGCCCAGCAACGTTGAACAGGCAGTATATAGCATTCCTTTCGCCGTAGGTGCAGCAGTCGCAGAGGGGGAGGTAAGTCCCAGACAGATGAGGGAGGAGCGACTTCATGACCCTCACATTTTGAAACAATCAGATAAGGTAGAGGTTGTCTACAACCCTGAACTGGATAAGGGTTACAAGGAAAGGTGGAAAGCCGCCGTAAATATCGAAATTCGTAACGGAAATTATAAGGTGCAGAGATCGTACGCAAAGGGAGATCTTCAGAATCCATTCACTGAAGAGGAGCTAAAGGCAAAGTTTAAAAGGTCAGCATCAGGAGTCCTCGACTATAAAGGCACAGAGGAAATCATAAATGCCATCTTGCAGATTGAAGCGCTTCCTCAAGTCGGTCAATTGACGGCGCTGATTAAACAAACCATTCAACAAGCCAGGGCTTAAGCAGGATTCATTTGAAAAATAAATTCAGTTAAAGATTTTTCGACTAAAGCCCCATAAGTCATTTTTTTAATGGCCTATTACGCAACTTGCGCGGGAGCCTGAGAGTACGAACACCCTCAGATAAAAACTTAGTAATTTTCAGTTTTAAGTGCCATGGATGTAAGCCCTTGGGTATCTGCCCACGGATCTCCGCCAGAGGCGGTGGGTTTAGATTGAAACTCAGATTAGATGAACGGAGGAATGCTTAATGAGTTATAAAGAATTGACAGCAGATTCAACTGGGGATGAAGTCTTTTTTTTAGGTAATGAAGCTATTGCTCGGGGGGTAATAGAGGCAGGCGTTCAGGTAGTAGCTGCCTATCCAGGTACTCCTTCGTCTGAGATTGTTGCATCACTGGCAAGAGTCACAAAGGAGACGGGTCAGCACGTTGAGTGGTCCACAAATGAAAAGGTCGCATTTGAATGCGCTACGGGTGCATCCTTTTTGGGTTGCCGAGCGTTTACCGCTATGAAGAACGTTGGACTTAATGTGGCAATGGACACTCTCATGGTGGTGAACATCATTGGTATAGAAGGCGGTTTCGTATTTTTAGTAGCAGATGACCCAAATTGCTGGTCTACGCAAAATGAACAGGACGGCCGACTCTTAGCATATGTAGCAGAGATTCCCTGCCTTGAGCCATCATCGGTTCAAGAGGCAAAGGATATGACCATTTACGCGTATGATCTTTCAGAAAAACTGGGTCGTGTTGTGATGCTCCGTACGGTCACGAGATTAAATCATTCGAGAGCTTTTGTAAGGCGGGGATCCCTACGTAAAAATGAAACAATTCCACACTATCACAGCCAAAAGTCAAGCTTTCCTGCTCTTCCCCAGCACAGAATGCTCCATAAAGAAAGATCTCGCTGGAAAGAAGTTTTGTCTGATTGTCCCTTCAATAGTCTGGAACTCAAAACAGGGGCTCGTGTGGGTATAATTACCGCGGGTAATGCGATAAACTATGTACGGGAAGCTGTGTCTTTGCTGAAATTGGAAACTGATATAAGCTTACTGAAAATAGGGGTAATAAATCCTCTTCCCGATGACTTAATAAAATCCTTTTTGGCTAAGCATGAAACCGTATTAGTCTTTGAAGAAATAGAACCATACATTGAAAATAGTGTGAAGACATTGAGTTGTGACCTTACCTCCAAACCTCAATTGATTGGAAAACTTTCCGGAGATCTTGAAGTGCCGGGAGAACTGACAACGGAGAAGATACTGAAGGTTATAGCCAAGGTCTTTGATTTATCGGTGGATACCCCATCTGCCCCACTAATCAATGGAAAGAATGAGCTTCTTTTGAATCGTGATCCGGTTCTTTGTGCTGGGTGTCCACACATGGGCACCTTTTATGCGATCCGGAAGGTTCTAAAAAAAGAGAAAGTACGAGGATTAGTGTCTGGGGATATTGGGTGTTCCGGCTTAGGCCTTTTCCCCAATTATAATCTTTATGATTCACACCTTTGCATGGGTGCTAGCATCGGTATTGGTAATGGTTATGCGGCTACCGGATACCGTGGTCCCATAATTTGTGTGTTGGGGGACTCCACTTTTTTCCACAGTGGAATTCCTGCCCTTGTTGATGCGGTGATCAATAAGCATAAAATAACAGTAATCATTTTAGATAATGCTATTATAGCCATGACTGGTCATCAGACCTCTCCATGTACAGGTTTGACTGCATCTGGGGAACAAACAAAGAAGCTCGACCTTGCGGGATTAGTAAAGGCATGTGGAGTTGACCACGTAACTATTGTTAATCCCTTTCAAGTAGATTCTATGGCAGCTGCTATCAAAAAGGCAATTTCTTATGAAGGACCCTCCGTTGTTATTGCCGAAGGGGAATGCGCCATTATGGCTGGCCGCAAGCGGGCAACAAGAAGAGAGAATTGGTACATTGATGGGGAAAGATGCAATTCATGTGGTATATGTGTTAACCTTCTTTGCTGCCCTGCTCTTATCAAAGGTGAACATAGCTATTTTATTGATTTGGCAAATTGTGCGGCATGTGGAATTTGCGCACAGGTATGCAAAAGGAATGCTATTAAAAAAGAGGGGGTATAGGGATAATGCAAAAACAAAATGCTACCGGCATCGTCATTGCTGGAGTTGGTGGGCAGGGCAATATTTTAGCGGCCAAAATTCTAGCTGAATGTGCACATGCTCAAGGAATGAATGCTTTAGTTGGAGAAGCATTCGGCGTGAGCCAGCGGGGAGGGTCTGTGTTGAGCCACATTCGGATAGGTGATGGGGTATTAAGCCCAATCTCAGTTGAACATGGCACCCCAATTATATGCGGGCTTGAACCTATGGAGGCATTGAGAGCTGCTATCCTCTACGTCAAAGCGGATGGTGTGGTTATTACTAATCTGCATATATATCGACCCATAAGCGTAAACATGGGTAAAGACGAGTACCCTGCCATTGAAAACATTTTAGAAGCCTTGGATAATCTATGTGATCGTGTTGTTGCTTTTGATGCCACCGCGTTGGCTGAAAAGGCTGGTGGGGCCGTACTTACTAATATGGTTTTACTGGGGGCACTTTCAACTATCAGCTCATTGGATCTGCCGGTTAAATCTTATGAGTATGCTATATCAATGAGTGTGCCTAGATTTTTAGATAAGAACCTTAACGCCTTTCATTTGGGACGACAGGAGTGTTTGCTTTAAAGATAAATGGTGTTGTAAAAAATGGCCACCCTGATGTAGCGACGACGCACCACGGTGGTGTGGGTGGCAAGTACATAAGAGGACAGCCATGAGTGCTCTTTGTAAGCGCTTGATACGATTGGATGTTCACATTGACAGCATATTTGGTTACTTCTTACGAATATAAATAATCCTGATTATAACGGATTTGGGGGAGTCATTTTGTATCCTCCCAAAGAAGCCGATATCATCAGATTATGCAGCCAATTTTGGTGATAGCGAAACTTGTTCAGTCTTTCAGCAGGGCTTTGAAAGTTTTGATGTTTAAGGATTGTTCGAGGGTTGGAAGGAGCAAAGTGTTGAATCAAGGCCCATCCCCTGATACTCAACTCTGCTGCCTCCATTGACCCATGAAAATACTGTGTGCTGAACAGGTGTCGGTCCATTCGTTGCATCAACCTGTCAAGCATATTACTGGTTCGGTATGCGTCAGGATGATCATAGGCAATGCAATAATCTGTTATATGATTTCGCCGCTTGGCGATTGGATTGAGAATCACATCCGGAACCTTGTTTTTCTTGCACCATTCATGCAACCTTCTGGTTCTTTGCGAAAATTTAGACTTGCTATCAGCATGATAGCAATCCCATAGCTTGGAGGAAACTGTAGTAAAGATGTCATGGAATTTCTTTTTTGCTCTGTCCCGTATTTTAATGAAAACATGGAGAAAACAGCAGATAATGACTATAGATGCAAAAAGACTTGACCAGGCATTTCGTGTGGCTTTCCATCCATCAATGTTGACAGTATCCGGTGTGTACGATGGCTTTATGCATTGCGCTTCATTTTTAAACACCCCGTATGCTTTTTGTAATTCTGAGTCACCTGCATCGGCTGCAATGGATACACCAAGAATACATTGGTTGCCAACCACTGTGGCAACAAAGACTTTGTTGCCTATAATCCAGGTATGTTTTTCATCGGCTCCCAAATTACGGGGGATGTCTTCCGGGTTTCTGACGGTTGTTCCGACAAGGCTGTTTCGTCCGAGGGACTGTTCGATTCGATACCAATACATGGAATATTTCCCAAATACATAAACCAATCCCCAGAAAGGAACATCAAACTTTCTCAGGAAAAGGGCTTTTTCTATTTTATCCGTCATTCCTGTCATGTATGGCATTATAAATGATGGTCGTATTGTGTATGCGACGTTATTGATTTCAATGCGTCGTATTGGAACGCCTTGTTTTTTGGAAGGACGGATGTCCTTCATGGCATAGCCATCAACAATTTCATTTGGGAACAATTCCGGATATAAAGCGATCATTTGATCAACATGTTTTCTGAAAGCAATTGTGTTGTGACAGTCTCCTTATACGTTTCTTGTGGAAAAAACAGGTTTATGGTTTTGTTGTTATTGGTAACTAAGTTTTGTGATGACGATTCCATATAGAGAGACCCCCCTGAGTAAAAAAGTTCTCTCTTACTCTATATGAAATAATAACAAATATGTCCAGAACTGATAATTTATACAATATCAACATGTTATGACTTTCGTGATTGCCGTTCACGAAACAATGACTTTGAAATTACCAGCTCCCCCAAATCCGTTATAATCAGAAATAATCTAAAGGAGAAAAAAATGAATGCTAATGGTATTTTCGAATACATGAAAAAGTATAATCATGAAAATCTTTTCCTTTGTCAAGATGACAGGGCAGATTTCAAGGCAGTAATTGCTATACATAGCACTGTACTTGGACCTGCTGCCGGCGGCATACGTCTTTGGAAATATGATTCTGAAATGGATGCAATCGAGGATGCATTGAGACTTTCTAGAGGCATGACTTATAAATATGCAGCAGCAGGTCTCAATTTTGGTGGCGGAAAGATTGTCGTTATGGCCGATCCAAAACGGGAGGATCGCGAGGTTCTTTTCAGAACTCTCGGTAAGTTTATTAATCGGCTTGGTGGAAAATTGCTTACTGGTCAGGATGTGGGAACCACTTTAGATGACATGGAATATTTATTCATGGAAACACCTTATGTAAATACACTCCCTCAATATTTAGGAGGAATAGGCCCCATATCTCCATCAACCGCATTTGGGGTAATCCAGGGAATGCGAGCGGGGGCAAAAGAAGTTTTTGGTTCAGATGATCTAAAGGGCAAGGTTGTTGCTGTGCAGGGACTTGGTTCAGTAGGGTCCTCTATAGTAGAACAACTTCATGAAATAGGGTCCAATTTAGTAATTACTGACATCAATCAAGAGGTGTCAAATTCTGTAGCCAATAAGATTGGGGCAAGGAGGGTAGCTCCTGATGAAATATTCGATGTTGATTGCGATATCTTTTGCCCCTGTGCCTTAGGAGGTATTTTGAATGAGCACACCATACCGCGTTTGAAATGTAAGCTTGTCTGCGGGGCAGCCAATAATCAATTAAAAGATGAAAGGCAAGGTGACCTTTTAGCACAGAATGGAATTTTATACGCACCCGATTATATTGTGAATTCAGGTGGAGCTGTTTATGATGCCGACCGTCTTGGGCGTACAGTAAATATTGAGCGCGCTACAAAAAAGGTTGCAAGAATATATCAAACTACTGAAAAAGTGTTCAATATTGCAAAAAAGAAAGGGATTCCAACATATCGCGCAGCAGATATTTTAGCTGAAGAGCGCATTAAAGCTATCAGTGGAGTTAAGCGTTTTTGGGAGAATATGGAGATTCGATGAATAACTCCTATTATAACTCACAAAATCTGAAAAAGGGAATGAAAGGATGAATTGTTATGGGAAATATTCAACAGGGTGGGATCTCCAACATTTTAAGTTGGTTTATCAAGGTAATCTCTTGGATTACAGCGGCTTGCATAGTTATTATAATTGTAATGATCTTTGCTGGTATTGTGAGCAGAACTATCTTTACCGTCTCTTTGCCCATCGTTCAAGAGCTATCATTGGCTTTGATGATAGTAACAATATGGACAGGAGCTGTTGAAACATTGCACAAGAGAGAGCATGTTCGAGTTGACTTACTGACTAACGCACTAAGTCCTAAAGGGCAGAAACTATCTATAGTTGTCGCTAGTGCTCTAAGTGCTTTTTGTTGCGGTATCTGTACCTACTCGGCATGGTTTATGTTTGAACGAGCGTTTAAATTCGGTGCTGTATCTTCAATTGCGCGAATACCCATGGCTCCCTTGAAAGGTATTATAGTGATTGCTTTCTGTATACTTACCCTGCAATTCATTGGTCAAGGTTGGGAGGCCCTTTGCGAATTTCATTCAATTCTTCGAGACTCAAAAGGGAAAAAGGAGATAGTAGCTCATGGTTGATCCGACACTAGCAATTGTCATCGTCGTCGTGGTTTCCTTAGGTTTGCTATTATTGGGGGCGCCGATCTTTATCGCTCTGCTTTCGGGTGGCGCGATTGGTATATTTCTAATATCTGGACCCAAAGCTATCTTTATGCTAAATGTAAAATTTTTTGAACCCATGTGGGATTTTGGCTGGTTAGCTATACCGGCGTATGTCTGGCTGGGGAATATTTTTTTCTATTCCGGTTTAGGGGCAGAACTCTATAGCTGTGTCAATAAATGGGTCGGACGGTTACCCGGGGGATTAGGTATAGCTACCACATTTAGTGATGCTCTATTTGGTACTATAAGTGGTTCATCAATGGCTGCATGCGCCACAATCGGACCAATAAGCGTCCCTGCGATGCTAAAGGCGGGATATAGTGAGTCTGTAGCCACGGGTTGTAACGCCTCAGCAGGGGGACTTGCATCTATGATTCCACCGAGCATTAATATGATTGTATACGCAAATCTTGCTATGGTCTCATTGGGGCATATGTTTTTTGCAGGCTTTATACCTGGTTTTTTCCTGGCTGGATTATTCAGTATTTACCTCCTTATGCGGGGGCTGCTAACACCTAAAAGCGTGCCTAGAGGAGAAAGGTTTTCCTGGAGAGAGCGGTTTAGTGCTTTAGCCTCACTTATTCCTGTACTTATAGTCTTCTTATTCATTTTCGGTTCGTTATATACTGGTATTGCTACACCTATCGAAGCTGGTGTCGCTGGGTGCCTTGCATCACTTATTATTGCCTTGGCATACAGGAGAATTACTTTATCACGTTTGTTGGAGTCATTGTTGAGGACGGGCCGTGTTTGCTCCATGCTCTTTATGATTATGGTTGGGGCATATAGCTTAAATTACTTTTTATTCATCAGTGGCATACAAAGTTCGCTTCGGACAATTGTTTTAAGCTGGCATGTTTCCCCCTTCTTGATGGTGATGGGGATGATGTTTATAATGATGCTACTAGGGATGGTGCTGGAAACTTCAGCCATGTACATGCTCACCGTCCCATTTTTCGTTCCTATTATAACAGTACTCGGGATAGACCCCATTTTGTTTGGTATTATTATGATAATGGCTGGTGAAATGGCGCAGATAACACCGCCAGTTGGAGTAAACTTGTTTGTTTTAAACGCAGTTACGGGGGTACCTGTAGTACGTATCGCTTGGGGGACGTTACCTTATGTAGGTATGCTGTGGCTTATGATTATAACATTATATTTTATTCCTCAAATAGCCTTATGGTTACCGGATAAGATGTGGATGTGAAACACACTAATTGGATTTGATCTAAACCCTCAACCTATGGTGAAGGACTCGGACTCGAATGTGCAAATCGGAGGGCGGCCTTTTCAGGATTGGGAAAGTTTATCGCATGTTCAATTGGATTTCAAATACCATGTGGTATTTGTCCCGAAATACTGACAGAAGAAACTGTATGGTAATTTTCGAAGAAGAGTCAGAGATATTTTTCGAGATTTATGCAGGCAATGCAACATAGAACTTTTGGAAGGGCTTCTGATTTTGGACCTTTTGCACATGTGCTTAAACCGCTGAAAAAGCCCCCACTGGGGGGTACATGATGCCACCCTCTCTGCGGCTGGCATATCACTGTAATGCACATGGAGCTTTGGGAGGTCGTTGGTATATAAAAACGATGCTCCCAGAATATATTGGATATGGTTCATCGCTCTGCAGTATATTAAATGGTGTTCAAAAAAAAGGTTTATCGAAACGTGTGGGAACTGCAATTTAGGTTAAGAATGAGAGGCGATTACTATACAAGGGAGCCACAATTGATTATGTATTATTAGTGATGAGTAGGGGAAGAAACTTTACGCCAAGATTATAACGAAAGGAGGTGATCATTTAACTTGACAAGAGTATTGGACACGTTTCCGGATTCTTAGATGGAGAGTTGTTTTAAACAAATGATGAAAAGGAGGAAAATAATGAAAACAAAGGTATGGTTATTAACAAAATGTATGGTAGTTGTGATGGCAACCACGTTGGCTTTTGGTGTATCGTCTCCTGCCTCTGGGGCCGAGAAAACCTACTTATTCAAGTGGAATAACTATCAAGCGCCAGAGACGCATTATGAGGTTGCCAATTCCGCAGAATGCATAAAAAAGCTTGAAGAAGTGTCCGACGGTAGAATGAAGTTTGAGCAGTATATTGGTGGTGCTCTGCTATCAGGAAAAGAAACACTGGAGGGCCTGGGAGTTGGTGTTGCTGATATTGCAAATTACTATCAACCTTATGGTGTCGGCCTTAACCAATTATTTGACATCGCCGGCCTCCCGGCCATATGGATCGATTCGGGCAACATGATAAGAGCAGAAAGCAGTATGGAGATGATAGCATGGTGGGATGAGATTCTCAAGCCCTTAAACATCAAGATGTTGGGTCTTTACGCCTGTGGTGAAGGATGGCTGTTCTCTAAAGGGAAACCGATCAAAGTCCCGTCTGATATAAAAGGGAGAGTACTCAGGTCCTACGCTAGCTTTGCGCCGGCGGTTGCTGCTCAAGGAGGTACAACGGTACAATTGGGAACTGGCGAGCTGTATGAGGCCATCATGAGGGGTGTTGCCGACGGCGTGTTAACTAACCCTAATGCCGCCTTAGACAATCTTTGGTGCGAAGTAGCCCCTTTCGGCCTAATGTATCCATTTAATTTTATAGAAGCTTGCACATTAATGAACTTAGACTCCTGGAACTCGTTGACCGATAAGGACAAAGATCTGTTACAAAGGACTGTGATGGAACAGCACAAGGATTTTGCCAGCAAGCTGATATCAAATATTAAACCTGGGCAGAAAACATATGTAGGATTGCAAAAGTATGCAACGCTGTATAACCCTACACCAGAGGAGAATGCACTATGGTGGAAGTTTTGCGAGCCGGTAAGGGATGACTTCCGGCAAAAACTTCCTGATACAGGTAAGCAACAATTTGATAAATACTTGGATATTGCCAAGAAGTATAAATAGTTGACGTTTTCTTATTTCCCCTTCGGGAAGAGTTGTTCTGATAAAATTTAGTAGGTGCATCAGTGGCGTATATGTTTAATGATAATTAAAGGAGAAGCCCCAGGTGAGTAAGCGACCGAAGAGGAATCATACGCCGGCATTCAAGATGAAGGTGGCGTAGGATACATTGAAGATCGTTGAATTATCTCAGCGGTACCAGAACTCGAGTCAGATTATGGAGTGAAAGAAGCAGTTATGTTGCATGCGGTGAACTTTTTCAGCAGGGATGGATTTGAGCACGGTCCCAGCGTGAAGGGTCTTCATGTGACGATCGAATAGTTATCGATTGAGAACGATTTTTTATCAAACGCACTTGGTTGCAATAGAGATACAAGCGAAAAGCGATGATCGATAGAGAGGATGTACTTCCTGTGATGAGGTAATGTGCCTTCTTGTGCTCTATAGATAAGGTGTTAACTTATAACGATTCCTCTCAACGAGGAATAAAGGGAACGGATATGTCAGATTGGCAAGATCCATTTGGCGTATCCGTTTTACGGAAACAAAAAGATTCGCAACGAACTATGGGCAAGGGGCTGACATGGGTTGTGTATGATGCGCGCCGGATTGGCATCAATTCGTTGAATGTTAAACTGAGACTATCCGCTGGCGCATAATGAAGAAGATGAGAAGTTTCTTTCCTTCTCTGCAACTCTGAGATTAAAGAGGCAAACCAAGTGTCTATCATATATACCATAGCAAAAGGATTCGTTAGTTTGTGGCGATCATGGACTAGGCGAGACGAATGTGGAGCTCTTGATCTGTTCTCCAGTACCATGAATGTATTCTGCGTGGGTGTTATAGAAGAGGCTATCGCCAAATACGGTTGCCCGAAATCTTCAATATAGCCAAGGGATAGTGTACCGTAGCGCAGATATTCTCCGATAGAGAGGCACTGCGATCTGCATGGGCGGCAAGGGATGTTGGTTGGATAATTCCTAACGCCTCAGAAACCTTAGTGCTGGGAATTGCTTGTCGGCGATAAGGACTCCGGTGCCAAGTTGCGGAGGGGAACATAGATGTTGCTCTCCGGCCAATACATGGTTTACTATAACTCGACTTTGTCCATTTTGATGTCACGACAGCCTGGGCTACAGGAGGTTTGTGGCATGCTCTTTGAAAATTTAACCCCCCTATTCATTTTTTGCGGGACAAACAGTGAGATTTTCGCTATAGGGTAATAAAATCTATACCCTATAGGAGCTTCCTTCATGATTCATAGCTTGCCACCCGAAATCCAGACTGTCCTGTGTTTCTTTTCGCCGCTCTTTTCTGCCCCTGTCTGGAGAAATGTCTACACACTATCTGTCGGTGTGATACTTTGCATTGGTAAAAGAACTGTTACCTCAGCCCTGAAGGTTATGGGGCTGAAAGACGAAAAGCATTTTGAAAACTATCATCGTGTACTAAACAGGGCTAAATGGAGCGCCCGCAGTGGAGCCAAAATTCTACTATATCTTATCGTTGCAGTGATCCCTCCAAACTGGCCGTTGATTATTCTGGTGGATGAAACTATCGAACGCCGAAAAGGCAACAAAATAAAGACAAAAGGTTGTTACCGTGATGCAGTTCGATCTTCACATAAAAAAGTAGTCCACTGCTTTGGGCTAAAATGGATTTCCATGATGGCCGTTGTTCCATTGCCTTGGGCTCAACGACCGTGGGCCTTGCCGTTTCTCACTGTTCTCGCGCCATCGAAAAACTATGACAAAACTTACAACAAACGCCACAAGACTACTGTGGATTGGACCTGTCAAATGATCAAGCAAATCAGACGCTGGTTGCCCCATCACCCCATCGTTTTGGTTGGAGATGGAGCTTACGCTTCTGTTAAGCTTGTGCGATGTTGTATGGGATTCTCGACACCAGTTTCTTTGGTTTCTCGTCTACGCCTGGATGCCAACCTCTATGATTTTCCACTTCCTGTCGAGAAAGGAAAACGTGGACCTAAACCCAAAAAAGGAAATAAACAACCGACTCTGTCCGAGCGACTGAATGATCCATCAATAGTCTGGAACCCCATTACAGTCAAATGGTATGACGGCATTTATCGCACACTTGAAATATGTTCCGGCATTTCCCTTTGGTATACCCCGAAGCAGCATCCTGTTTCTGCAAATTGGGTGCTCGTGCGTGATCCCAAAGGACAATTGCGAAAAGAGGCATTTTTTACCACTGACATAAATGCAACAGCAAAAGACATTCTCACCCGGATTATACTCAGATGGAACGTTGAAGTCACATTTGAAGAGCTTCGCGCTCATCTGGGTTTAGAAACTCAGAGGCAATGGTCTGATCTTGCGATAGCACGTACAACGCCAGTGTTGTTTGGATTGTATTCTGCTGTTGTTTTGATGGCCTTAAAATTGATAGAGAGCAATGCCATGGTAATTCAGAATTCCGCATGGTATCAAAAAACTGAAGCGACCTTCTCGGATGTCATTGCATTGGTGAGAAGACATATTTGGCGTGCCAGGAATTATACGTACTCAACTTTTAAGCCTGACCTAACCAATTTTCACGAATTTTTTCTCGAAACACTACTGGATGTAGCCTGTTACGCAGCCTGATATCTCAAATTTTGGACAAAGTCGAGTATAGGAAAGTATGATTAAAGGTTTAATTTTCAATATTCAAGGTTTTAGCCTACAAGATGGACCCGGCATAAGAACAACGGTGTTCTTTAAAGGGTGTCCGTTAAGATGCCCTTGGTGTTCAAATCCGGAATCCCAGAATGTGTACCCGATGATATTATATAATAATTCTCTTTGCAACAAGTGTGCTCAGTGTATAGATGTTTGTGATGTGCAAGCTATCTCTCTTGTTGAAGATGGTGTAAGGATCGACAGAGGCCGCTGCGTAATTAAATGTACCAAATGTGTTGATACGTGTGATCAAAGGGCTCTCAGTATCTCAGGAAAAGAGATGACGGTAAGGGAAGTACTACAGAAAGTAATAAGAGACAGATCATTTTACCAGACTTCGGGAGGTGGAATAACAGCAAGTGGTGGTGAGGCCCTAATGCAATCAGAGTTCGTCGAGGCTTTGTTTAATGAGTGCAAAAAGGAAGGCATCCATACATGCCTGGATACTAGCGGATATGCTCATAGAAAAGCTTTAGAAAGAGTGCTGAACTATACTGATTTAGTTTTATTTGATTTAAAATTAATAGAATCTCTTTCTCATCGCAAAGTTATCGGGAAATCAAATCGGCTTATATTGCAAAATGCCGAGATTGTTGTATCAAGAGGGATACCTTTAATTTTTAGAATTCCTTTGATACCAAGCTTAACAGACTCAGATGAGAACCTAATTAAGATTGTTACTTTCGTAAAAACTTTGAATTTAAGCAAAGATGTAGAGATAGACCTCATGCCGTACCACCTGTATGGTATTGGTAAATATAACATGATAGGCAGATCGTATAAACTTGCCGGCTTAAGATCTTTAAAAGATGACCAAATTCAAAGCCGAAAGGCTTTAATAGAGTCATTTGGGATTGTATGCAAGATCGTATAGAGGCCAATAAGGTTCAGATGCGATCAATGTAAAGAGGGCGCTACGGTTTTTAATGCATGGCGAAGATCATTCAGTTCCAGCGTGACAATACATACAAAATACCTTGCTCTTTGAAAACACAAGTGATTTCTGGACACAGGATTTTACCCGATGGAGTAGCCCCATGGAGAGGTTGTGGCTTTCCCTTGGAAACGCACTTGCCCCGAAAAGATAAAAGATCTTTTTCTTTGTAGTTCCCATCGCGGGAGAGATGAAATCAATGCCCATCTTCCTGGTTCTTTCAGAGTTTTCGCCGCTATCAGTGAATTATATATAGCGTCTTAATTAATTGCGCATAGTCGGCACAGACATCGTTAGGTTGACTCCATATATCGAACTGATGGAAAGTGAATTCATCAATGTCTTCAAGCAGTGCAAAGTATCGATTGTGGATGTAGAGTTTTCGTGTCAGCTTCCATATTCTTTCGATATTGTTCAAATCTGGACTGTATGGAGGAAGATAATCGAGTTGGAAGATATCTTGATGCTCTGTCAACCAGGGTTTAATGCCTTGGCATGGTGCCAGCGGGCGTTATCCAAGATAACAACCATTTTACGGTCAGGCTTCCTGAGAGGAAGTATCTTTTCCATAAAGCGAAGGAATGTCATGCTGTTGAAAGGTTTCTCCTGGATGGTGACCAAACAACCATCTGATACTTTTACTGCACCGAAGAGTCGATACTCTTTCGCGTAGGTTCTTGCAGTACCACTGGGTCAGTATCCTCTGGCGGTATCCGCATGGCACATCGTGATCCATGTTTCTGGAAGTGGCATTTATCCTCAAACCAGAGATCAATGGCATTTATCATAGGCAATTTCTGGAGTTTTTATTATATATCGCTTTGGCTTCCGAATCCAATTTGGCAGTGACTGGCCTTGGCTTACATCTACGGAATCTCAAATGGGTAAACAATCTCCGGCATTGCCTTACTCCAAGAGACAAATCATATTTCTCCGAAAGGTGATGACTGAGGAGTTTTCCATCCCAAAGGTTTTGAGGATATTCAAAAGAATAGAGGGATTCCTGAAGATCCAGGCCGATCGCTTGCATAATTTTTTCATCCCATCTCTTTGAACGACCGGAATGAGGTGTATCCACAAGACCCGCAAAACCTTCTTCTTCAAATCGTTTCACCACATACTGAATCGTCCACGAGCTATGATTAAAAAAATCGGCAACTTCGGCACAACTGAAACCCTTCCAGATCAGCAAAATGCCATGGAGGTGATGATTATACCGCGATTCTTCGGATCGTTGGATCTCCTGCTGAACCGCTACTTCCATAATCTCACCCCTCCTTTTTGTATCCAATATATCAGAAAGAATCATCATGCCCAATTATTTATGTCGCTATGTATAGCAGGCGATCAATAGGCGTGAAGACTTCGTTCCTTTGACGAGTATATTAAAATTGGAAGGCAATAGGTAACTATTCAGCTGTAGTAACGAACTTAGGCAACTTGCCTTCAAAAAGCAGGCGTAACGCTTTGGATGAACTGACGCCTTGTTTTCGGCATGTGGTTAAATAACTCCGAATACGGCAAAAGATCTTTGCTCCGTTTATCGATCGGAAACAGCCGGATATCTTCTGATGAACTTTTGGCATTCGAAGATCGTTTTCAGCCTGGTTGTTCGAGAAAGGCACGATTTTATCATCCATGAATCGTAATACATCATTCTCAAAGTCACGAAGCCTTTCCAGAAGATTTCTGGATTTCGATCTGGCCACCTTGCCCCTGCGTCTTTTTCTTTTTGTCTCATCCGGAGCAGGGCATTCCTTTTCAGCTTCGCGAAGCAGGTCGCGGTATCGTTTTCGGTACAGCCCTGATTCTGTTGCTTCCAGTCGGCCTCCTGCCGATTGGGTGGCCTCGTTCATTTCTTTGAGAAGATCAGACTTTTTTGATGCCCATTGCTGTCCGTCCTGTTCCAAGGCTCTTTCAAGCTCCCGAAGATGATGGGCATTGCAAAGTGAATGGTAGCCACCGTATTTATAGTATGGCTTCCAGTGATCATGGCAGATGATTCCCTTATACAGAGCCAATATCCCTATTTCATTCAGGGCATCACACCCTCTTTTGGCATGGGGATAATAATGACTCCATCTGTCATTTGATGTGACGTGCAACCAGTTTGGTTTTCCACTGATATTGATCCCGGTTTCATCACAATGGATCAAATCAGATGACGCCAGTTGATCTTTAACCCAATTCTCAAAGAATTCCAGGCGCTCAAAAGCATCTTGGTTGAAATTGTGAATCGTTCCTGCGCTGATCGGGATCTGCATCTGATCTGTAAAATGATCCTCAATACAGATTATAAGGGATCAGTTGATACTGGGACATATACACGGCATTAACCTTGACACCGATACCATATTGCCCCGGTCGGGTGACGCCTTCCGGAAAAGGCGCCACATACCGGTTACCATGACTGTCTTCAAGAATTTCGGCCCGAAATTCCGTTACCACAGAGGCGATGTCAACATCGATGACCTGCCTGGATTCAAACCCGACTCGATGGTATCTGCCTTTAGGGAGACTGTTTCGATCAACAGGTATTTCCTTGATCTCATCCGGATCATCAACCTGTCGCAGGGTGTTTCCATCATGACCGGGTTGTCCACCGGGTTTGCGATCGCCATTCGCCCTCGGTTTTCTGGTGCGATTGGGATCGGTTGACGGCGGTTTGCTGCTGTTTTTGCTGTCAAGCCCCAGACGGTTTACAAGAATCGAAACGAGGAGCAGCAGAATATCGATACTGGCCTTGAGTGCCGGAGACAGATCGGTCTCTTTGGCAACAAGGTCTTTAACCCGTTGAACGGTTTTTTCGACATTGATATGATCTACTGTCATCCTGTATCCCTGTGTTTTTTTGATGACCATTATGACACAGGTTTTTAAAACGGAAATTTTCGAATCAGGATGACCTGTAGCGCATTTGAAAAGTTTCTGCCGGAAGAGACTTGTGGTGCTTACTAAAAAATGAGTAAATCGCCTTATAGCTCCATAAGCATGGCATTACGCCTTTGTTTGTAAAGAGATCTGATTTTTCAAATTCGAACGAAAAACCGTGTCAAGAACTTTATTCAAATAAAGTAAGTTTTTTGTGCTGAACAGTTACGGCAATATTATGATTAAGGAGATAATATTATGAAAAAAAAGATATTTGCGCATCAGAATGAAATTGATGCGAAAATACCATATCAGAATGTAATTAGTAAGAGAATTATCACAAACCAAAAAAGATGCATCTGATAAAATGTCATTTAATCATGTGGAAATAAGAGCCGGCTGGGAGCATGTTCTTTCTAATGACGACAATGATGAAATAATCTATTTTTTAGATGGGAAAGCAATAATCTCATGGGAAGATAATGAGGGCGAGGTGTCGGCTGACAGTTGCATGTATATCCCTGCAGGCTGTAAATATAAATATTTTGCATCCGAAGATTCAACAATGGTTTGTGTGTTCTCACCCCCTGCCGAATAACACATCAATTATTTAAAGGAGATAGTGATATGAAGACAACAGTTGCAATAGTCAAAGGTTCAAAAAATCCTCAGCAAACTGAAATAAGGAAAATGGTTGAACAATCGATTGGTTTAATCGGGGGTATAGATGATATTATTTCAAGGGGAGATAGAGTTCTCGTTAAACCAAATATAGCTTATGAAATAAAACCAGGAGAGACAGAAGTTTCTGATCCTAGAGTAGCAAAGGCAATTTGTGATATTCTCTTGGACATGGGCGCAAAACCACTTATAGCGGAATCTTCTGCTGCAGGAGTTGATGGTGAAGCAGCGTTTGAGGCTTCAGGTTACTATGACTTAAGAAAGCAGGGATATGAGGTTATTAACTTAAAAGCAGCCAAGACAAAAAAAACTATCATACTGGATAATCCTCGCGGAAAGGTATTAAAAAAAGTAAAGGTATGGGCATTAGTAAAAGAAGTTGATGCCATTGTGAATCTACCGGTGATCAAAACTCATGATCATTTACCGGCAACTTTGGCTTTAAAAAATATTAAAGGTTTGCTGGTTGACGCTGAGAAAAAGAATTTCCATCATAAGTATGGATTGTCTCAAGCGATAGCTGATTTGAATCTTGTTATCAAGCCAGACCTTACAATAGTAGATGGAATATTTTGTCGGGAAGGTTTAGGATACCCATTTTCTGATGAAATTGAAATGGATTTGATTATCGCTGGCAAGGATCCAGTTGCAGTTGATACTGTAACTTTATTGATTATGGATATTGATCCCTTGAAACAAGAACATGCGGTATTAGCTGAAGAGCATGGAATTGGGACAATGGACATGAAAAAAATTGATGTTGTTGGAAAGAAGATATCAGATGTTAAAAGGAAATTTAAAAGGCCTGAAGAAGCGCTAAAAAAAATGCTTAACCTTAATGATTTTGAAATACTTGCAAGTGATACAACCTGCACTGGTTGTCGGGGAATGATGTTTTACTTTCTCAAATCTATGTCAGACCAAGGGAAACTCAGTGACCTCAAGAAATATACTTTTATTGTAGGAATGCATGATAGTTTGCCTAAAGGATTAGATAAGGAAAAAACGATCTTGGTTGGAGTTTGTCTGGAGCAGTATAAGGGTCTTGGACGATACGTGAAAGGCTGTCCGCCATTTGGCTCTGACGTGGCATCGGCAGTTTTTGGAAAGGATGTTAAACAACCCTATGAATAATAACAGATAGGCTAATAGTCGCATTATATACAAATAAAGAAAGGGGAACAGAAAAACAAGAGCGAAGAAATAATTTACAGGTTATCGGGTATCGAAACCTACCTTTAAACATTAAATAATGGAGGATCGGTCATGATTTTCAAGGCCAATAAAGGACAGGTTAGCTATGGAGAAGCAATTGGTATTTTACTTTTGGAGACTTTTATACCTTTTCCTCCGGGTGATGTAGGAAATGCCACAACATTTCCATTTCCGGTAAGATATAAAGTGGTTAAGGGTTCTTCTGTCGAAAGTTTGATAAACAAAGACGATCCAACTTTGATACATCAATTCATTGATGCTGGTTGGGATCTAATAAATGAGGGTGTAAAAGCTATTACTGGTGATTGTGGTTATATGATATTATATCAGGACAAACTTGCAGAAGAATTTCCAGTTCCTGTTTTTATGTCTCCTTTATTGCAGCTTCCCTTTATTTTAAAAATGTTGCGTCCGAAAGATAAGGTAGGAATTGTGTGCGCTAATAGTAATGGTTTAACTGAGAATCATTTAATAACTGCAGGACTAAAAGAGTTTGACAGAGTTAGTGTCGCTGGAATGCAATCTGAAAAGGAATTTTACAAAACCATTTTTGAAGAAACAGGAATATTGGATTTTAATAAAATTGAGCAAGAAGTTGTTAAGGTATGTAAAAATCTTATACAGCAAGATAATAATATTAAAGTTCTATTACTAGAGTGTAGTGATCTACCACCATATGCTGCATCAATTCAAAAAGAAATCAATATGCCAATTTTTGATTTTACAACAATGATCAACTTTTGTTTTTCTGCATTAGTTCGCAAGAGATTTGATGGATTTATATAAACTGAAAAAAGTCATTTTATAACATAACTAAATATCGGCACCGCCATGAACTCGACTTTGTCCATTTTGATGTCACGACAGCCTGGGCTACAGGAGGTTTGTGGCATGCTCTTTGAAAATTTAACCCCCCTATTCATTTTTTGCGGGACAAACAGTGAGATTTTCGCTATAGGGTAATAAAATCTATACCCTATAGGAGCTTCCTTCATGATTCATAGCTTGCCACCCGAAATCCAGACTGTCCTGTGTTTCTTTTCGCCGCTCTTTTCTGCCCCTGTCTGGAGAAATGTCTACACACTATCTGTCGGTGTGATACTTTGCATTGGTAAAAGAACTGTTACCTCAGCCCTGAAGGTTATGGGGCTGAAAGACGAAAAGCATTTTGAAAACTATCATCGTGTACTAAACAGGGCTAAATGGAGCGCCCGCAGTGGAGCCAAAATTCTACTATATCTTATCGTTGCAGTGATCCCTCCAAACTGGCCGTTGATTATTCTGGTGGATGAAACTATCGAACGCCGAAAAGGCAACAAAATAAAGACAAAAGGTTGTTACCGTGATGCAGTTCGATCTTCACATAAAAAAGTAGTCCACTGCTTTGGGCTAAAATGGATTTCCATGATGGCCGTTGTTCCATTGCCTTGGGCTCAACGACCGTGGGCCTTGCCGTTTCTCACTGTTCTCGCGCCATCGAAAAACTATGACAAAACTTACAACAAACGCCACAAGACTACTGTGGATTGGACCTGTCAAATGATCAAGCAAATCAGACGCTGGTTGCCCCATCACCCCATCGTTTTGGTTGGAGATGGAGCTTACGCTTCTGTTAAGCTTGTGCGATGTTGTATGGGATTCTCGACACCAGTTTCTTTGGTTTCTCGTCTACGCCTGGATGCCAACCTCTATGATTTTCCACTTCCTGTCGAGAAAGGAAAACGTGGACCTAAACCCAAAAAAGGAAATAAACAACCGACTCTGTCCGAGCGACTGAATGATCCATCAATAGTCTGGAACCCCATTACAGTCAAATGGTATGACGGCATTTATCGCACACTTGAAATATGTTCCGGCATTTCCCTTTGGTATACCCCGAAGCAGCATCCTGTTTCTGCAAATTGGGTGCTCGTGCGTGATCCCAAAGGACAATTGCGAAAAGAGGCATTTTTTACCACTGACATAAATGCAACAGCAAAAGACATTCTCACCCGGATTATACTCAGATGGAACGTTGAAGTCACATTTGAAGAGCTTCGCGCTCATCTGGGTTTAGAAACTCAGAGGCAATGGTCTGATCTTGCGATAGCACGTACAACGCCAGTGTTGTTTGGATTGTATTCTGCTGTTGTTTTGATGGCCTTAAAATTGATAGAGAGCAATGCCATGGTAATTCAGAATTCCGCATGGTATCAAAAAACTGAAGCGACCTTCTCGGATGTCATTGCATTGGTGAGAAGACATATTTGGCGTGCCAGGAATTATACGTACTCAACTTTTAAGCCTGACCTAACCAATTTTCACGAATTTTTTCTCGAAACACTACTGGATGTATACTATCACCGATCCTAAAATGCGATTTTTGTAGAAGTTCTGGACAAGCGAGTTGAATTGGATTACACTCATTCTGAGATATTTACTTTTCATAAAATCAAGGAGTGAGAAAAATGATCGACGTTACATTTACTCAGCGCGATTTGAATGTCATTGATTATGAGCGGTTCAATCATCCGATGCCATATGTCCAGCGGCGAAAGGAAATTCTTTGGTTGAAAAGTAAGGGCATTTCACACAAGCAAATCGCTGAACTCGCGAGGGTTTGTCCAAACACAGTAACGAAATATATCGAAATGTACCTTCATGGTGGTCTCGATGAAATCAAAAAAGAAAATTTCTATCGACCTCAAACCGAATTGATTAAGCACTGTGAATCATTAGAGCAATATTTCCGTGAAAATCCTGTTTCGAGTGTTAATGAAGCTATGGGGGTATGCACTTGACTCCTGATGCCACAATATGTAGTATCCGGCATTATGGACGATTTTCCAAAAAATCTTACTGATTTCAGAGAGCGTTTTTCGACAGAGGAGTCGTGTATTGACTATCTCATTGCCTTGCGCTGGCCAAATGGATTTGAATGCCCGATATGCGGTAAAAAGAAAGTGCGTCGAACAACGCGAGGGTTGTTTGAGTGTCAAAAATGCTTGCGGCAGACATCTGTGACAGCCGGTACTCTTTTTCATGATACGAGAAAACCTCTGCGCCTTTGGTTTGAGGCGATGTGGCATATTACAAACCAGAAATACGGCGCCAATGCTCTGGGGTTGCAAAGAGTCTTGGGCTTGGGGAGCTATCACACTGCTTGGCAATGGTTGCATCGATTGCGGCGTGCAATGGTAAGACCGGGGCGTGACAAGCTGTCCGGAACTGTCGAAATTGACGAGACATACATCGGTGGTGAACGTTCCGGGAAACGAGGACGCGGCGCTGATAATAAAGATCTGGTGGCTGTCGCGATTGAAGATAAGAGCAAGGAATCGACAACAGGCAAAGGCATCGGTAGGATTCGTCTTCAACTTATCCCCAATGCTTCGGCTGAAAGCCTTAATGACTTCATAAAGGCCAATGTGAACGAGGGCAGTTGCATCCGTACCGATGGCTGGAGCGGTTATCATTCGGTTTCGACTATCGGATATGAGCATGTCGTTGCAAATTCTATGGATTTGAAAATTGCTCATCTATCTATTTCACTCTTGAAACGATGGCTGTTGGGCACCTATCAAGGTCCAGTAAACTCAATTCATCTCAGTTATTACCTTGATGAATTTACTTTCCGATTCAATAGAAGAACTTCCGGCTCACGTGGCCAACTATTTTATCGCTTGCTCCAACAGTCGCTTCTTTCCGATCCCGTTCCATGCAAGGAAATCGTTGGCGGTAAAGCAACACATGCGTCGACAATTAGTGAAAATGTCGGCAATCTGCAAGATATACCATTTCAGCATGGATACCACATGTAGTGGTATCAGGAGTCAAGTGCATATCCCCATGAAGCTATTATCAAAATCGAGGAATTGACAGGCATTCAACGAAAAAAATCCCAAGTCAGGGTGTTTCTACGAAAAATTGGCATGCGGCCCAGAAAGATGGGTGCTATTCCCGGCAATGCTGACCCTGACAAACAAGAAGAGTTTAAAAAAAAATTCTTGAACCCAAATTAGAGGAAGCGAAAGCAGGGCTCCGGCATGTCCTCTTCATGGATGCAGCCCATTTTGTTTTCGCACCGTTTCTTGGAATCGTATGGTGTTTTGCAAGGCTTTTTACAAAGGCTCCTTCCGGAAGAAAACGATTCAATGTATTGGGAGCTATCGATGCGATCAGCCATGAGATGACGGTTGTTACCAATACTGACTACATTAATTCTTGTAGCGTTTGTGATCTCTTGAAAAAGATCGCCTGGAAATATTGCAGCCTTCCAATTTCTATCGTTTTGGACAACGCCCGATATCAGAGGTGCAACCTGGTACAGGATCTTGCAAAATCGCTGAATATCGAATTGCTGTTTCTGCCGTCCTATTCTCCGAACCTGAACCTGATTGAAAGAACCTGGAAATTTGTGAAGAAAAAATGTCTGTATTCAAAATTCTATCCAGATTTCGTTTTATTCACTCAGGCAATTTCAGGCTGCCTCAGCAAAGCGAGCAGCGAGTACAAAAATGAATTGGATTCTCTTCTTTCATTAAAGTTCCAGACATTCTCGAAATCGCAAATTATGACCGGCTAAAGTATAGCCTGTTACGCAGCCTGATATCTCAAATTTTGGACAAAGTCGAGATGAAGACTATGAGCATAAAGAATTACGATCCAAGCTAATTACCAAAATAAGGGAGAGGGGAGGGAAAATGACCACCAAAGAGATTTTGTATTTTGATCATCCGGGTCCGCAGAACACCATGGGGGTTATCCAAGCGATCTCCCAAAGAGCCAAAGCTTTGGGGATTGAGCATATTGTAATCGCTTCGGGCACTGGCCAAACCGCACTGAAATTTTGGGAGGGACTTCGAGGCATAGAGGCGAACCTAGTATGCGTATCTTCCCACGCTGGTTCCTATGGGGGAGATAAACTTTCCCTCAGGGAAGAGACAAAGAAGGAATTGGAAAACAAGGGGCTGAAAGTTTTAGTCTGCTCGCATGCTCTCAGCGGCGTCGGACGATCTCTAACCATGAAGTTTGGCGGGATCACACAGGTGGAGATTATTGCCTATGCGTTACGGCTTTTCGGAGGTGAAGGAATCAAAGTAGCCGTGGAAGTCTCCATCATGGCCGCCGATGCTGGGTTGATCCCCACTAATAGGGAAATTATAGCCGCGGGGGGAACAAAAGGCGGTGCTGACACCGCAATTGTTTTGAAGGCAGCTCATATGAATAATTTCTTTGACCTAGAAATTCGAGAGATTATCGCCAAACCGAGGCAGAGAGTAGGGGAGACGGGAGCAGTAGCAGAATAAGAACATTAGGATTCAATTGGTAATGAGGTGGTCTGGTTTATTAGCCCAACTTCATGGGTTTTGATGCCTGCAGGCCTGTTTTTGGGGCGGCCAAGCTTTGAAAACCCAATAAAATCAATATGTGTGTATTGAAAAAGTAAATGTAGTGCCAAAAATTAAATGGCAAGGCATTTATTTCTTTGCAATGAACCAGATCATTATGATAGCCTCCTCATATGTTCATTCGAAAAACTTCACATATCGACAACAAAACCGGGCAAAGCTATTTCACTTATAAACTGGTCGAGTCGATCCGGACCGAACGGGAGCCAAGACAGCATACCGTAATGAATCTGGGTACGGATTTTTCACTACCTCAGGAGAAGTGGAAAGAACTCGCGGATCGCATTGAAACCATCATCTCCGGTCAACTTTGCCTGTTTCCAGTAACCAAAGAAATTGAACAAACCGCTCAGAAGTATGCAAAAAGAATTATTTGCAGGCATGGCCAAAGAGCACCTGTTTCAGACGAGGAACAAAACAAACCGGATTTCCAGACTGTCGATATCAATAGCCTGGAAAATGAACAAATTCGTTCCGTAGGCGGAGAAAGCGTCGTACTGGCAACAATCAAAAATCTTGAATTGGACAAAAAGCTGGAATCGCTGGGTTTCAATCGACCCAATATCGAAGCCACCATCGGCGTGATCACCGCCCGACTGCTGGCTCCTGCATCCGAGTACGCGACGCATACCTGGCTTCAGAATGACACATCCCTTGACGATTTGATGGATACCAGCTTCGAGTTCCTTTCCCAGGACAGAGTCTACAGTGTCTCCGATATGCTGCTCAAAAACAAAGACGATATTGAGACCCATCTGAAAGACCGGGAAAGACACCTTTTCAACCTGGATGAGAAAGTGCTTCTCTATGACCTGACAAAACCTTTTTTGAAGGAAGCGGCAAATACAATGAAAAAGCACACTTCGGTGTTTCCAAAGAGAAACGGACCGACTGTCCGCTGATAACCCTTGGACTGCTGATGGATTCTGATGGTTTTCCCAAGAAAAGCGAGGTTTTTGAAGGAAACATCAGTGAAGCGGGCACGCTGGAAAAAATCCTTTCGGCAATGTCCAACACGGATAAAAAACCGATCATTGTCACCGATGCCGGGATCGGGACGCAGAAGAATATAAAATGGATGAACGACAACGGTTATCAATATATTGTCGTATCCAGAAAACGCAAACCGGAAATCACAGGCGACATGGAAATGATCAAAATCAGAGAAAATGACCGAAGGATCATCCATGCCTGTATCAAGGTCAACTCTTCCGGAGAAACGGAAGTATACTGTCACTCCACTGCCAAGGAGATCAAGGAGCGCAGTATAAAGACCCGCTTTGAGAAGCGATTCGAAGACAGTTTGACAAAAGTAAGAGAAGCGCTTCATAAAAAGTATGGAACAAAGAAATACGAGAAGGTTCTGGAAAAAATCGGAAGGCTGAAGGAGAAGTATCGTCGTATTGCCAGACGCTATGACATCTCGGTGGAGAAAGAAGATGGAACCGGGAATGTGTCCGGCATCACTTGGCGGATGAAGCAGGTTGATGACACCAGTGGATATTACGTGCTTCGATCCAACCTTGCAGATCAGAATGAAAAGGAAGTGTTTGACATATTCACCATGCTCCTCGATCTGGAGGACGCGTTTCGGTCGATGAAGTCCGAATTTGGACTCAGGCCGGTGCATCATCAAACTGAATATCGATGTGACGGTCATCTATTTATAACTGTCCTTGCTTATCATGTTCTTCATTCGATTCGATTGAAGCTCAAAGTACACGGCATAACTCATAGTTGGTCAACGATCCGCAGCAGACTTTCTACTCACTATAGAGTGACGACTTCCATAAAGCGTTCAGACGGAAAGATGCTATTCATTCGAAAAACCGCTAAACCAGAAGACTGCCACATCGAAATCTACGATGCTCTCGGACTCTCCCACAGGCCAGGTAAAATTAGTAAGACAATCCTCTGATAAGAACCAGTTCGTTGTTCTCGTTTCAGCCCCCCCAAAAAAATCTGTAGTGCCTAAAACCGTTTTGGTGCCACATTAACCCACCGATTTTGCAGTTTATATTTTTATTAACCATGAAGTTGGGCTAATGTGATTAGAAAACGCATCCAATTTTTCGATTCCCCATTAGGCATGATTCATCCTTATTATTTTAAGAGGTTACTTGGCTCATCTTCTGAAAATCTTCCCAGAAGATCTGTTCCATCCGCAGAAGTCTCTCAATATAGCGATCATCCCTCATCATTCGAAGACGAAACGTAGGTAGACCGGGTAAATAACACCAAAAATCAATTTCTGCATCGGAATGCAAAGTCGCTGTTGGCAGTTCAGGCATCTTTCTATAGTATATGAGACATCCATTAACGCACCAGATTTCGTTTGACAACAAAGCTCTGAATAAACCCAATCATCTTTCCGTCAACCCTAAACGGTGAAATCGTCACAGCAAGGGTTTTTCCACCACGTTTTGATTCATAATAGTAATCTTGCCGCTGTCCATTTTTGATTTCTGACAACACCACAACAATTTTATCTATACTGGTTTGTTTCTGATGACAGTGCCTGATATCCTTTCCGATATATTCCGGTTTCCTGTCAACCACTTCAGAACTGTATTTATTGTAATACAAAATTTGTCCATTAATATCTGTTAGCGTTATGCCGACCGGGATTTGATCCAAAATTGTGCTCCAGCTTGATTTATCTATTTTTTCTACCATTTGCACTCCAGTCCTTTCAAGTTGTCCATTTCCAGCAAAAAAAAGTAAATCTGGCACTGGGATCTTATCCAGCGCCAGGTTAACCTATATGCAAAAGCTATTTCTTTCCCAATATTTCTTCCAGGAATGGTGATATTTTCACCGCTCTTCCCAGATAGGATGTTGAATACGACAGGTACAAGAGCTTCATGGCTCTCGATATCCCCACAAAGGCAATTCGGCGTTCTTCCTCGACATCTCCCTGACAGTTTGGCAATACCCCATCCACAAATCCGATGCAGAATACAATCGGGAACTCCAGTCCCTTGGCTTTATGTATGGTCATCAGTGATACCCCGTCTTCAGATTTCCGGTTCAATTCCTTGAACGAATCGGCATAGTTCAGTAATGCGGGAATCGTCTGATACTTTGATGCCGCCATCTGTAACTGGTTGATATTGGCAATCAGGTTGTCATCTGGTCTTTGAATATCATCCTCGGTGATCCAGTTGTCGTAATCCAGTGCTTCACGGATCATCAGGATCATCTCCGCCGGTTCGGTTATGTCCTTTCTCTTGATCAGGGAGTCGATCAGTTGCGTGAACTCCCTGATGTTCTTTCGAAGATAGGGCACATCGACCGGCATCTTTTTTAACACCTGATACAGATTCCCCTGATTATCGGCATATTCCTCAAGCTGGTTGATGAACCGTTTGCCAATGTATCGATTGGGTATGTTCAATATCCCCTTGAGTGCGTCATCACCTTCTGGCGAATGCGGGTCCTGGATCAGTCTCAGGTAATCCAGCAGGGCCTTTACCTCGGGCTTTTCATAGAAGGTCATTCCATTTTCGATATGATACGGAATTTTCTCCCTGGACAGTGTCTCCTCGATCACCCGGCTCTGGTTGTTGGCCCGGTACAGTATCGCCATGTCCCGGTACAAATATTCCTTTGCCAGATCCATGACCTCATTGGCAATCCGCAGCGCTTCGTCTTCCTCGTTTGATGCCTGAAGTATCATCACCTGATCCCCATCAGAATTATGGGTGTTCAGCTTTTTTTCAATCTTCTTGACGTTATGCTTGATCAGATTCAGACATGCTTTCAGAATCTGGGGGGTTGACCGGTAGTTCATATCCAGAATGAATTGTTTGCTCCCCGGAAACATCTGCTGAAAGTTCAGAATATTTGATACCGATGCTCCCGTGAAGGCATAGATGGACTGCCAGTCGTCCCCGGTCACATAAAAGCTGGAGCCATGATTGTTACCGATCAGGTTCTTCAACAGCTCCATTTGCGCCGGATTGGTATCGTAGGGTAAGCCACGTGACCCTGTTTGACAGGTTACCGTTGACTCCCCTCCAAACCGTACGTGCACCTTTCGATGCATACGGCTCTCCATCATACCTTTTCCTTTATTATGTGTCTAAGATCTAAAAGTTTTCCGTTATGTAGATCGTGATGACAATGGATACAGAGAATCATTGTTTTCCGTCTGCGTTCCATCATCCTTCGTTGCCAATCATTTGTTTTTGTGGCAATATCTTTGAGTCTACGGATATGGTGGACTTCGAAATATCCCCCATCTTTTTCGCAATACTCGCAATGGTTTGCCGCAAGACGATCTTCAAGTTCAGTACAAGCTTGATAGGTCTTTGGCTGTTGATCTACAATACTTGATTTCGGTTCAATTAAGTCAATCAATTTGAAGAGTGGGTATTCATTATGTGTCCCAGTTTTATCGCTGACAATTACGAAGTGATTTTTCTTCTTGAGTCTTTTTACTATTTTATTGACTGAAGTTTGATATTTATTAGCCAATGTTCTTAGAAAACTCGTCTGGGCTATCCAGAAAGCTTTATTGAATTTGGTTTTAATATCATCAGCCAATGCATAGTAGTTGGCAATACCACGAAGTTCTGAATTGTACCTCAGAACCAATTCCACATCGCTCAATGTCAGCAATTCTGGCCTATGTAGAGCTTTTGACAGTGCCAGATCACCATATTTCTGTGTAAATTTTTGCACTTTTTCCAATGGAACTTCCAATCGCACTGCGACTGCCGCCGTCCGCTGCTTGTATCGTATCCCTTTGTTTATTTTCCATCTTAGTTTTCTATTATTGGATATCAAGATGTCATAACTCAGGAAACGGGTTCCTTCTTCTCTGGCATGTTTGATTCCCGTCTTTTCAGCAGAGATTTCTAAATTAAGTTTTTCTTTGAGGAACTGCTCAATTTTTGACATAATTTCTACTGCTTCTGAGCGGTGACAAACAAGGCCCATCAGAAAATCATCAGCATAGCGGACGTATCGCAATCTTCTACAGTTCAGGTCATTGCACATTATCGACGGAATCATCTTTTGCGCTTTATCCAGTTCTTTATACCGATCTTGCAACTCTATAATGGAGGTCTGTGTTTGCTTTCGTTTTTCATCGCTGAGCATACATTCCCATTTGCCATGTTTTTGAAAGCCTGTTTTCATCCATTCTTTTCGTCGTCTGATCTTTTCTCGGATGCACGCTTTTTCATTGGTTAATTCCCGATATTCTGGATTCGGCCTTTTTTGTTTGTTTTCTTTATTGAAATCCATCTTAAGCGATTCGACAAATCTATCAAGTTCATGCAGGTATATGTTGCTCAGGATTGGTGAAATTACTCCACCTTGCGGAGATCCGCTGTAGGTTTTATTATACTTCCAATCCTCCATGTATCCGCATTTGAGCATTTCACGTATGAGCTTGAGAAACCGTCGATCATCAATTTTCTTCTCCAACACGCACATGAGTATTTTATGATCGATATTGTCGAAGTAGCCTTTGATATCATATTCAATAAACCAGCCAGTACCATTCCATTTCTTTACTTCTTGTAGAGCTGTGTGACAGGAACGGTTTGGGCGGAATCCATATGAGCAATTGCTGAATAGGGGTTCGTATATAGTTTCAATAATCATTCTACAAACCTCTTGAACCAGCTTGTCCTGAAATGTAGGGATTCCAAGGGGTCTCAATTTCCCATTAGGTTTTGGAATGTACACTCTTCGTGCAGGTTTGAACCTGAAGTTGCCCTCTCTAAGTTGATTAACAAGCACTTTGGACAGTTCACTGCTGAATCCGTCTGCGGTGCTTTGGTCTACTCCAACGGTCATTGAGCCTTTATTGGCTCGGATGTTGATGTAGGCTTGCATCCATAAATCTTCGCAAGTTGTAATGATCTTAAAGAGGTCTTCTGCTTTCCGACCATTTGACACACAATGCCGGATTCCATTCAACTTCCTATTCGTTTTTGGCAATAGCATTCACTATCTACTTTCGGTTGTTGAAAGGTAGTATGACTGCCTCCCTTCCCCCTTCTCCCTTCGGGCTTTCGCCAGCGTCGCCGCTTTGCTTATACCCTCCGGATAGGTCCGGTTTTACGGACTGCCTTGAACCATTACAGCAAGACTTTGGGTACTACGAAGACTCCGTACCCATATTGGTGAGCGAATTGAATCGACCACACCAACTTAGGGCATCACGCGTTTTCATATAGCTGAGAATGTGGGTGTGTTTAGGTGTCCCGTCCGTTGCTTTACCTGATCATCTCAGGTGCGTCCGCCAGGCTGTCTTCAGTCAGCATACCAAGAGTACTGACTGTCCGGCTGGATACTCCGCTTGTAACCGTTTTCCGGAGTAAGGGACGATTACCTCGCACAACTAGGTTTCAACCAGTATGGGCTTCACCATGCACACCTTGCACTGAGCTTGATGGCTAAACGGTTTCATCATCATAGGCCCTTCCTCCGACCATGCTACACTCCCCACTCCCTTTCGGGATCTACGAGCCTTCCGGCATGGATAAGGTCGGCGTGCATAGGGTTTTGACAGCAACCCTAATCACCTTCGTGACACTCAAACTATACGACGAGGCGTCGCACCTGATATTCATCAACGAGAACATGCTGAAACATCGATTGGTATTTCTCCCGAATCTCGGGATGGCTTTGTAAGAGCTTGCAGGCCTCCCACAAGAGGTCGTTGAAATCCATCAGGAATTTTTTCTGTTTCTCCTTTTCGTATGTTTCATAGACCGTTATGATTTTGTTCATGGTAAAATCTCCCGGATACAGCTCTTTCATTTCTTCCGGTAAGATCAGGTTGTTTTTTGCCAGATTGATTTCCCGCAGAATCATTGCCGGGGACATGACCACCCGGTGTTTTCGCATGATAGCCCGGATGAATCGCAATTGTTCTTTTCCATGCAGGAGATCGAATGTCTTGCCCTCCTCCTTCAACAGCCACATGGCCCAGGCATGTATCGTGGACAGTGTGACCCGGGGCAATTCATCATGAAGTATCGTCTTCAGTTTGTTCTGCATTGTTTTGGCGGCATTGCGAGTGAAAGTCAACGCCAGAATCGACTCCGGAGGAACTTGATATTCCTGAATCAGGTTTGCGATTCGGTTGGTCATCGTGAGGGTTTTACCCGATCCGGGCACCGCCAGTACACTGGCGATACCGGTTTTGAATTTCGATGCCGCCAGTTGTTGCGCATTCAGCTCCATGTATCCTCCTTCTACAGATTGTCGCAGTGAGTTCGATATTCGCAGTTGATGCATTTCCAACTGGTATCGTTCGGGATGAAAATTTGTTTTTGTATGCCTTCCCATACGCTTTTGATCTTCCGTATGGCTCTGGCTTCATCATTTTCATCACGGGTGGTATAGAATTGCTCGAACCGTGGTGACTTGGTCTTTAACAATGTGTCAAGCTTGAACACGATTTCCTTTCCAGCATACCCATTGCGGCGGGCTGCCATGTCGTAGACGGTCAACTGGAAATTACGGTTCACATCATCCAGGCCGTAGGCTTTGGCGGCAGTTTTGTATTCGGTAATGACAATTGAACCGTCATGATCATCCTGTTCCACCAAATCCATGATTCCGATCATGGGTACTTCAAGCCCATCGATTTCGAATTTGAAAGGCTCTTCAATGGATATGATGGTGAATTCCTTTGCTGATAACTGGCGATAGTACACCTCAAGCATATCCTGGCCCAGATTCGACAAACTCTGATAATTCTTCCCGGTTGAATACTTGATCCAGGGATTTTCATAGGCTTTTTGATGCCAGATATCTGCAAACAGGGCTTTCAGGTCTTCCAGCTTCATGCGTATTCCAGAAAGCCTCTCCTGATTGAATTCTGCCAGCGCCTGATGAATGGAGGATCCGAATACCAGATTGTCGGATACAAATTCCGGTGACAGTTTGTCGATTTTGCTGAATTTGTACTGCAATGAACAATCAATATATTTCTGAATACTTGATACCGAAATATGCGGTTCATTGCGCAACGCTTCTATTTTCATATTGTCTCCTTCGTTGACATGCAGAAGTGAAGACGCACCTATCCTGTTGATGTATTTTCACTTCTGCGGGTAGGTTAGACGAGAGATTTAAGCAGCTTGCAGATTTTTGATGAAGCTTGATGCTTGTGTTGCAGAAAGATTAATAATTTCAGTACCAAAAATTTCCTTGATCTGATTGATAATACTCTCTTCGGTATATCCTTTGCGCTTGGAGATGCTCAAGATGGCGTTTCTCTGGGCGGTACTGATCTTTGCATCCGAAGCTTCCGTCGCTGGATTCGCTTCAGTCGTTCCCTGGGTCTTTTTCGGATGGTTACCCGGAGCTTTCGCCGTTGAATTTTCGGGTTTTGGGGAATCATTGGAACTCCTTTGATTTTTCGGTTTCATCGGGATTACCTTGGGGTCTTCAGTTCCAATTACTGTCTCGATATCCCCCAATTCCTCTATACAGGTCATGCCAATATTGGTCATATCCCGAAGTGCTCGAGCTTTGGCTCGTGTTGCAGCCATGCGAAGGACATGGGCCGAGACTTGCGCATTAACATTTTTGGGATTGGCGTCTCCGACCTCTGTAAAGATTCGACCATCAACCGATGTGATAATCGCTTTGCAGATCCCTTCATTTCCGTTATCCTTGGTCGGGTACTGGATTGCCTTGACATGGATCGATTGAATCCCGATCTGGTGGCCCAGGTCTAAAAGCCCGCTGTAAAGGACGAAATCCTTTCCCTTGAGATTCTTGATGAAACGGGGATCGATACTGTGCCCATTTCGATTTGGCATCATTTTCAGTGCTTCTTCTGCCATTTTTTATGCTCCTTTCAGAATGGTGGAATATCATCGTCCGGTGGTGCGACATGATTATCGGTACCACCATTTTTATCTTCAAAGCCTCTGCCGTCGGTCTTGATGAAATCGATTCCCTTTGCAATGATCTTGATAGCTGTACGGGTTTCATTGCTATCCGTGACCCATTTGTCCTGATCGATAACCCCGGTAACGGCAACTCGGGCTCCCTTGTGAAGGTATTTCACAGCGATATCCGCCACAGTCTCAAAACAGGTGACTCTGATCCATCCGGTCTTTTTTTTGCCGGCTGAAAATGCCATTGGAAATGTGACAATATGCATGCCTTCCTGACTGTATTTGGAATCCGGATCATTGCCCAGATTGCCAGACAATATGATAACGTTCATGATGTCTCCTTTAATTTAGAATTTGTCATCGAATATGGGTTTCTTTGGTTTTCTGTTCAGAAACAGGTTGATATAAGCGCGCCATTTCCACCATCCCACCCCGATACCGGACCCATAGCCATTATTATGGGTTTTGGGCGTGAATACGATATTGGGCAGGATCAGTATGTCATGATAGCCGCCGACAGTGCCGCATGTTACCGACAGATACAGCTTCTGGTTTTCTATCATTTTTTTGATCTCCTTATGCCGCCAGTCTCATTTTGCGCCTGGGAAGCTCCATGATGGATTCATCGATGGTTGTTTTCAATGTCATCATGTCGCCATGAATCTTGTTGCGAAGCTGTGTGTTATACTGCAACTGGTAGGGATTGATCCCATCGATCAGGGATCTTGCCTGGTCAGAAAGCTCCTTGATTTTGGCATCATCAAACAGGTTTCTCGATGTCAGATCATCCAGGAACTCCCGTAGGCTGTTGAAGAGGCTGGATTTGACAGTCTTTGGTTTCACGCCGTTTCCATTCAGTTTTTCAGTTAAATGACTGACGACATCGGAGAATTCTTCACATAGGGCAGATACTGCGAGTTCCCGTGTCTCTTCCATCATCAACTGGAATTTTTCTTTCTCCCGCTGGTATATCTCCGGAGTCAGAACCGATGACTTTCCTGGAAGCCCCAGTACCAGATACCGCCATTCGAATCTGAATTTCTTCGAGATATCTTCCGGATAGTCCGCTTCATTGAACAGATCCCCCAAAACCTGACGGGCTTCTTCCCGCGCCGGGTTATACATGGGTATGAATTCATCGACGCAATCCCAGAAGCGTTGTTTGTAATGTTTCATCCGGTCATCGATCACATCCAGCCGATCTTTTGGAACCAGGTAGATGGATTGCATCGGAAACGGCAGGGCATTTTTTACGATATGGTTTCTCGCCTGATGAACGGCGGTGTGAATCGGACCCAACAAATCCGAATTGATGAGAAACTTCCGTCCCTTGAACCAGTCGCTTTCAATATCGACTTTGCCTTTTAAAACAGCCGGATTCAGTGCCTTGGTGCATTGCCATATGCTGGTACTGAATTGCAGTAAACACGCACTCTGAAATATTTTGCTATTGTCTGACATGTCTTGGTCTCCTTTTACCCGCACAAAGGCAGGTACTTTTTGATGTTTACATTATTTTGGGTGTAATACGCCGGAACCAGTTCTCTTTCGAGTTCATGGCCCAGCAGGTTCTTGACAAACTCCGATTCTTTGATACAACTTTTTCCAGTGAAACCGAGGGTCTCCAGCTTGATCTCGCCAGTGTCCAGTACATCGATAATGATCTGCTTCATAGGCAGTCCTTTCTGATAGATTGTGATTTTGGATTTAAAGCAGGTGGGTACAGCAGGTAGGGAGTGGGAATATTACGCTCTATTGGGGCTTTTCAGATTCAGTCTCATCAATCGTGGAATTGACCTCCATCATTCTGATTTCGATTGATTTATCAATCAGGATTTTGAATTCCGGATCTTTGTTTTTTGCCACCAGCACCATTGCATGAAAGAACTTCATGAATTTCATTTCTTCGGTTTCAATTTCACCATCGGTTTTATTAACGAGCTCATATATCATCTGCTGGTATCTCCATTTGATCATCATCAAAAATCAGCTTTCCAATTCTGGTGCGATGAAAATGCCAGCGCCAATATTTTGCTGACTCAATAGCGGCAGATTTGCTGCAATTTTCATTCAGCCTTGTCTGTTGGGCGATTTTTATCAAATCACCTTCTGGACCACCGAACCCAGTAACGACGATGTAGATTTCCTTGGGCAGATTCATGGCGCTCACCCTTTTTCAAAACGGTTGATTCTTCTCCTCCTCGGTCATGGCATCGGTAAGATTGACTATTTCTTCGTCATCCATTACAAGCCTGCCGATTTTGACTTCACCATAACGACATCCCATAAGTGCTGCCCGATGGTCTGCCTCATTTTTATTACATCGTTCATCCAGGTAGGTTTCCAGAGCGATTGGAATGTTTGGATTTTCATCGGTTCCATCGTTCTCACAAACAATGATATAGATTTCATCTGGTAAATTCATATCTGCTCCTATCTTCTGGGTGTCAATGAAACCCGAATACCGTTATTGATTCTGGTTTCATGGTACAGATAGCCCTTTTGCTGGGCTTCTTTACGGATACGCGCCAGGGTATATGTTTGCTTGATTTTGCAGGCATCTTTCCCGATGTGTTGTTCCAGTCTGCCACTATGCCAGTAGTCATAGATCAGATGAAACTTCGACCCATTTTGTCTGACACCGATTTCATATTGGGCGCCAGGAACTTTTATCGCATGGGTGCATTTACCCAGGTCTTCGACCTTGACGCCCTCTGGTAAAGGACTGTCTCCGACCCAGTTGCCGAACCATTTGTAGGTCTTCTGGTTTTCCATGAAATTGAAACCCATGATGGTGCAGGCGGTCTTCAGTGCTTCAAGATCATTGATCTCAAGCTCTATCTTTGAAATATGGCTCATGCCGCCTCCTTCTTGATTTGATGAATCTTTCGCTGGGGCTTCACTTCCTCATCTGGCGTATTGGCAAGCCTCGCACGGGTCTTCGCCCAATCCTTTAGCGCCTGGATATCCTCCTTCATGGTTTTGGATAACGGAACGATAGCTTTGTATGCCACTTCAACTCCGTCATACAGGCTGTCCTTTGCCAATTGCTCGATCTCGGCCCCGCTCCAGCCTTCCAGTTTTTGTGCGTAGTTGACCGGAATATCCGCGTTGTATTTCCGGTTCATGATCTTTATGATTTCAATTCGCTCTGACAGCGTTGGTAAATCGACAAAGAATGTGGCATCGAAACGGCCGGCCCTGAGAAATTCTGGTGGGAGATTCTTGATGTCATTTGCAGTTGCCATGACAATGATGGACGACTTTGATTCTGCTCTCCAGGTTAGGAAATGTGCGAACATGTTAGCCGTAGTTCCAGCATCGGTTTCACCACTTGAGCGGGTTCCCGAAAATGCCTTTTCTACTTCATCAATCCAGACCACTGCTTCACCGAATGCGTCGATAACAGCCGTAGCCTGTCTGATTTTCCGTTCGCTCTCTCCAACCAGAGATCCCTTGAGATTTCCAATGTCGAGCTTGATTAAGGGCCACCTCATGATCGATGCGGCGGCTTTACATGATAACGATTTTCCAGTTCCAGGTATTCCGACCAGCAATACGCCTTTCGGCTTGGGAAGATGTTCATTACCGAGTTCATAGGCTTTTGCTCGATTACTGATAAAAGCCTTGAGTTGATCCAATCCTCCCACATCAGTGATGTTTGCTGGTTCCCAGAACTCCATTAACCCACTCCGGCGAATTGCCTGGCTTTTCGCCTCGGCGACTACACGGGTCGAACAGTATCCCTTACGAATGAGGGATAAGGCAAAGGCGGTTTCTGCTTCGAATTCAGTCAATCCTTTGGCTGCTTTCGCTGCTCTTTTGTTTGGATTGATATTGACGCTTTTGCATAAGTCGGTTTGAAGTTCATAGAGTGTTTCATCGTCAGGCAATGGCAGGTCGATGATAGTAAAGAGTTTTTCAACCTCGGGTTTCAACTGAATTGTCGGCGAAACGATCACCATTGCCGATCCGGTACCTTTCCATATCGGAATACCGTTCTGAATAGCCTGAATAACTTCCGGAATATCCAGAAACAGGTGCAGGTTGTGGGTTATAAGGACTGTATCGCGATTCATACACAACCATCGGATGGCTTCGACCGGGTCTCTGATCTCCTCGACGATCTGGTTGGATTCTGCACCCCGGATACCGGTGAGGCAGTCCCAGATTCTGAATGTCCAGCCTTCGGATACAAGCATTTTTTCAGCGCGATACGGTTCTTGTGTTAATAGGCAGAATCCTGGATAACCGGCCTTGAGATATTCAGCAAGCATGATGTTCCTTTCTTTTTTTATGGGGATAGTTTTCCCGGTTTGATAATGTCATCGAGATTGCGGCGGCATTTTCTGGCAGATTTTCCAACTGATAGACCAATGGCTTTGCGGATGTTTTGAACTTGGATCAGTTTGCCGACATTTGTGTAATTGTCAGCATTAACTGCATGGTCGAGATTGATATCCTGTATCGCCTTCTTCTCGAACTTTGATAACACTTCCAGTATCTTATTCATGGGAATCATTGGATTTCGAATATGGATCACCTCCTTGTCATTTGGGTTTGTAATGGGCAGATGCTTTAGCAAGATTCAACTGCCGTGGTATAGGAACAAGCTTTTTGATTTTTGGTATTTGTGGTTTGATGGGTGTGAGATTACTAATCTCGGTAACGTCATCAGGTGTGATATTTGGGGCTGGATTATCTGGAATAGAGAATATTTCGTTAATGTCGGTTACAGTCAGGGGGATTTGTTCAATTCAGATCACCTCCATATATGCGATTGACATGAATCACGTTGCCTCCAGTTGA
>Ga0351973_1029_pt1 | contig 47011 bp, 33 predicted proteins | sample BONcelFGM3001E14_FD_206745 | JGI IMG/M metagenome (GOLD analysis project Ga0351973, IMG submission 206745) | Enriched cells from coal bed in the Powder River Basin, Montana, United States - BONCAT cells FGM rep3 HSBNCT.FGM.300.1.E14 ...
CTTCAATGTTCATATGAAACAAGTCAGCGAGAACACGCACAGCCGGGCTGGCCAGGGTGCGGCACAGGTTCGCTGCCTGGTCCACGGTGATCAAAAAAAATGCTTCATACCGGTTCAGGGGTTCGAGGATAATGGTAACGCCGAGCTTTTCCGCTTCTATGGCAAGGGGGCCGAGCTGGTCCAGAAACCGCTGTCTGCGGTTTTGGTAATCATTCAGGTCAGGGTGCAGGGCCATAAATTTATCCGCACCGAATTCCGGCACCAGGTTGAGGCTTGCGCCGCCGAGTTCAGCCGCGCATTGCAGCAGGGTGCGGATATCGCCAATGGCCAGGCCGCGCGCTTCGGGGTCGCCGCTTAGCAGAGACCCGCGGATGCCCGCGCCGCCCGGGCAGATGCCGCACACGGGCAGGCCGGCAGCATGCGAAGCCGATTTCACGCGATCCATGCGTTCATCAAGTTTTTCGCCCCACACTTCCACGGCGTCAAAACCCCAGCCGCGCAATTGCGCATACAGAGCGTCTTCTGTCTGGTATGGAAACAAGCCTTCCTGAAATGCGAATATGGTTGCCATGTGGAGATCACCTTGTGGGTTGAGAATGCATGCCGGATGCAGCGCGCGGGGCGCTGTGATTATCAGATAGTTTATTTCGCGTGCACGAGCGCCAGGGTGAAGCGCGCCGCGCCCGCCAGGTCGTTGACATTTAGAAATTCATCAAGGCGGTGCGGGTTCTGCATGGCCGCGCCCATGGGCGCCGTGGGCAGGCCGCGTTCATTGAACACATTGGCGTCGCTGCCCCCGCCCGATGAAATAAAGTGCGGTTCCAGGCCCAGGGATGCGGCCGCGGCAACGGCATGCTGAATCACGGGAATTTGTTCCGAATGCTTGTACGCCATGTATTCGCGCTGCACGCCCACTTTCACGGTTGCGCCCAATTGCGCAGCCGTTGTTTCCAGGCATTCTTTCATGTGCGCGATTTGCGCATCAAGTTTCTCCAGGTTGCGGCTGCGCGCTTCGCCCGTGACTTCCACCTGGTCGGGCACAATGTTTGTGGCGCGGCCGCCTTTGATAATGCCGATGTTGGCCGTGGTTTCCGAATCGATGCGGCCCAGTTTCATGCGCGCGATGGCGCGGGATGCGACCCAGATGGCGTTGGTTCCCTTCTCCGGCTCCATGCCTGCGTGCGCAGCGCGTCCGAACACGCGCGCGGCGATGGTGTCATGGCTCGGGGAACTGGTGATGATGTCTCCGGCCACGCCTGTGCTGTCCAGCGTGAACCCGAAATCCGCATCCAGGTGCTTCGGATCCAAAGCGTGCGCGCCCTTGAGATGAATTTCCTCGGAAACCGTGAAGATGACCAAAAGATCGCCATGGGGAAGGCTGTGGCCGCGGATCGCGTTCAGTGCTTCGAGGATGCAGGCGATGCCGGCCTTGTCGTCTGCGCCCAGGGTTGTGCTGCCGTCTGAGCGGATGATATCGCCATCACGCACGGGCTTGACGCCCTTTGCCGGTGCGATCACATCCATGTGCGCATTGAGCAGGATGCGCGGCGCGGGCGCATTGCCCTTGATGCGGGCGATGATGTTGCCCGCGTTTCCGCCGAATGATGCGCCGGCGTTATCTTCCTGAATATCCTTTGTGAACTGCGACAGGTACTGCTTGAGAAAATCACAAATTTCGCGCTCGTCCCCGGATTCACTGTCAATGGCCACGAGTTCGAGGAAGAGGTTTATGAGGCGGTTGGTGTCAATCATGAGCCGGAATTCCCGTTTTGGAGATATGCCAGGGCCAGGTGGGTGACGGCCACAGAGGTCATGCAGTTGATGCGGCCCGAAGCCACAGCCTGGACCACATCGTCCAAAGGCATGAGCACGACCTCGATGTCTTCTGTTTGATCCAGGCGCTGGCGGCCCGTGTCCTGGGCGTTGCGGGCAATATATGCGTATGCCGTATGCTTCATGTTGGATGGGCCGACAAAGAGTTTCCCAAGGGGTTCGCAGGATTGCGCCTGGAAGCCGGTTTCCTCAATAAACTCGCGGCGGGCGGCAAGCGCGGGGTCTTCATTGTCTTCGATAAAACCCGCTGGCAACTCCAGGAGAAAATCCTTGACGCCGTGTTTGTACTGGCGCACCAGGGGGACTTTATTGTCGGGGGTAAGGCCAAAAATCACAGCGAAATCACGGCGCTCGATCACATAGAAATCGTTAAGTTCCACACCATTGGCCAGGCGCACGGCGTGCTTGTGGATTTTGACCCAGAACGTATCGAAAACTGTTTCTGAGGAAATAATTTCCCAGGGTTTCATATATGTTGCTCAGGCCAGATGCTTGATGGCGTAATCGGATTCACGCAGACGCTTGCACACGATGGCGGCCACATTTCTCATAATACAATAGGCCGCGCGGGGATCTCTGTCCACGGTTTTCTGCACCACATCATCGGCCACGAAGCAAAGGGAGGAATCTCCGCGCGCCGTGGCCGTGGCGCTGCGGGCGCCGCCGTCGATGAGGGACATTTCGCCGAACGTATCCTGCGGGCCCAGGCGGGTGAGGAAATAGTTCTGCTGGGCCGGGGCGTGCTGCTCTTTGCCGGATTCCACCTCGGTGGTAATGATAACCTCGCCCGACGAGATGATGAACATACCCGCTGGTTCGATATCGCCTTCCACAAAAATTATCTCTCCATCGCCACAGTTAATCAGTTCGCAGTTTTCCAGGATAAAAGAAAAGGTCTCACGGCTTACGCCATCGAACAGACCGCTTTGTGCGAGGATGGATTTCATGTCCATGCGCGCTGTCTCCTGCCAGAGTATTACGGGTCCTGTTACGGTTTTATTGTAACACAAACAGGCCTGTTGCGCACCAGACCGCTCGCAGGCGCAAAAAAACGGCCCCCCCGGTTCGGGAAGGCCGTTTGGCGAATCTCTGGTAATGAATGGTGTTACTGGCCGCGCACCAGGAATCCCGCGCCGATGAATGAGGCGCTCTGCTCGGAGAGCACGGCGCGGTTCTGTTCCCGGTTGATGCCGATGAAAATATCCGGATCGCCGCCCGGATAAACGCGTCCGGCAGAATCCACGGTGTATGTGTCAGTTTCGATATCCCAGGTGCCGTTGTTTTCCTTTGTCACCATGTTGATATTGCCGTCTGCGGTCATGTCCATGAACGTGAATTCGGCTGTGAGCGCGCCGTTTTCCACGGACAGTTCGCCCATGAGATGAGCGCCAGCCGCGGTATTGGCCACAATGCCGCTGCCCTTTTTGACCATGTAGGTCAATTCGCGATCCCCTGCGCCGATTGTCACGTACAGCAGGATGTCGCCGTTCTCGCCGGCCATGCCCATGTACTGCTGCTCGTCGCCCGTGATGATGAAGGTTCCGCTGACGGTGTCGAATGTGTAGCTCTCGGTATTGCTCGTTGCCTGCAGCACGGCGCCGTTGCTTGATGTCATGTACCCGGTGCTGGTCAGGGTCCCGTTATTGGAGACAACGACGTCGCTGAATTCGGTGGACACCTCGCCGTTGGAGCCGATGGTGTATGTCACGGCGTAGTAATTGCCCTCGATCATGGAGCTGGTGTAGGACGCGCCTTTACGGGCCATGATCTTGAGGCCTGTTTCGGATGTGCCCATGTCCATAATCACGCCCACGCCGCTGCTGGAAACGGCGCCCATAGCGGTGCTCATGGCGCTCGCTGTAAAGGTGCCGTTGGACAACAGGCTGATTGTGCCGGGCGCGTAGGTTGCGCTGGTGTTGCCTGTGGAGAAATCGCCTTCCACGCCGGCCATGGTGCCCACGCCTCCGCTGATCGTCAGGGTGTAGTATCCGGACCAGGCGCTGCTCAAATTCACGGCCGAACCCAGGTCCGCAAGCCAGTACTGTCCGTCCATGGCGCTGGACGACAATGTTGCAGGCCAGGAGTTACCGGCCACATTTGCGGCGTACAAAAGCATGGCGTGTCCGTCAGTGCCGCAGTCCGAACAGCCTTCAGTGATGTCTTTGACCATGCCCACGCCCAGGGCGAACCACATGGTTTCGGTTTCGGTTTCGCCGTCAGAGTTGTTTCTGACCATGACCATTTTGACGCAGTCGTTGAACACGCCGGCCGGCGTCACCACATCCTCGACGGCCACCACGTTCACTGTGCCCGTAAAAGACTTGGTTGATGTGACGCCGTTCTCGACAATGGATACTGTAGAGGCAATAGCAAGAGAATCGCCGAGGCCGAAGGTGCCATTGACAATGGTGACGGGGGGATCGAACACCTCGGTCGAAACCACGCTCACGCCGTTCTGGGTATCGGTTTTAACCATCTTGTACATCACAACCCCATTTGTGTTATCCGAGGTCATGCATGAATAATCGGCGCTGTTCTCGCCGTACATGATGCATTCCACGCCGTTCACGGTTTCCGTGCCCATGTTTTCCTGAACAATCATTTCGCCGTAGGAACTGGTTGCCGAAACATTGACGTCACTGCTGATGTAGGACCACGAATCGCCGGACCCCATGCCGAAATAATCTGCGGCATTGAATGTGCCCGCGCTTGTGCCCGTGACCGTGAAGGCCGCGGCCAGTGTGCCAGACTGGCCATCGGGATTTTCCACGGTGATATCGTAAACATTGGCGGCAATGCCGGCCGGCACCGTGGCCGTGATGGAGTTGCCTGAAACAACCGTCACATTCATAGCCTGCGTGCTGCCGATAAAGACATCTGCGCCGCTATGGAATTCATCGCCTGTAATGGTGATGCTGGTGTCGGCATCGTTGGCGCCTGTGGCAGGGCTCACGGATGTAACCTCGGGTGGGGGCAGTTCGGCCACGTGGATCATGACGCGGTCCGTGGCTGTGTTCCCGTTGCTGTCGGTTACTGTGAGCATTACCACATAGTCACCCACGCCTGAGAATTGGTGCGAAGGGTTCTGGCTGGCTGATGCGGAGCCGTCATCAAAATCCCAGGCGTATGTATAGGAGCCGCTGCACGAGCCGCATGCGCCGCGGCCTGCGAACTGAACCGTGAGCGGCGGATCTCCGTAGCCCTTGTCCGCGCTGGCGTTGGCGGCCACGAAACTGCTGTCCGTGGCCGCGGTCACGGTGATCGTGGCCAGGGTGGTTCCGCCGGACGTGAGGTAATATGTACCCGCGGTGCTGAATGTGCATGAGAGCTGGCCGTTGAGGCCCATATTCAAGCCCGTGGGGGGGCACGTGGTGCCCGGGATGGTCATGGGCACATTCGTGACCTCGGAAATGTTTTTCACGTTGAGGGTTTCGCCAGCCTCCAGGGTGAATGTCTGAGGCATGGTAATCGCACCATCCGTGACAATGCCGAGTTCCGCGTACACCGTACTGATTTGGCCTTCGTAAATAGTGACAATTTCAAAAGCCGTTGCAATAATTTGGCTTGCGCTGTCGTGGGCGTTGATCATGAAGAAGGTTTCGCCTACGGGAATGTCGACCATGGTCACGGTCACGGTTTCACCGGGCGCGCCCGAAATATGTTCCTCAATGGGTTCTTCCATATCATCGTTGACTGCCATAATGGACAGCATATAAGTGTCGTCCGGAATCTTCGCACCGTCCCGGCCGGCTGCGCGCGCGCTGGATCCGCCGGGCATAACAAAACTGAACGTGGCGCTGCCAGTGGGCGCGTGCACGGCTGCTGTGCTGCCGCCGCCCCCGCCGCACCCGGGCATGAGTGTCAACACCAGGGCGGCCACAATCGTTAAAACAGTTGCTAACCCATAATTCCTTTTCATTGTGTCTGCTCCCTCCTGTTCACTCGATAATGATTGCCGCACCGCCTGTGCCGGGTGCAAATTCGTATATTTCATCAATAATATCGTTCAACTGTTCCTGTTCCGTAATCTCGTCAATGCTGTCCAGGGCTTCTTCAGACATGTCTTCGTCAAGAAGATCTTCATCGTCCATGTCTTCATCGTCCATGGATGCGTCTTCATCTTCATCGTCGCCTTCCATGGATGTGTCATCCCCTTCGTCATCCCCTTCGTCATCTTCAAATTCAAGTTCAATATCCTCGGCGTCGGCCTTGATTTCCTCGGCCTCGGCTTTGAGATCCTCCAGATCATCCATTGAAATTTCCATGGGCGGAGGAGGCGCTTCGCCGGCCGTTACTTCGACCTGGAAATTCTGCTCAATGACGACCTCCTGGCCTTCGGATTCCACGGCGAATGAACCGTCGATAACCTGGAAGCTCGAAGCGCCCATGTCCGCAGTCACCACGATTTCAGAGCCGCGCACGCCAGCCACAGCCGTGGGGGTTTTGATGGAAAAGTCGGAATTGCTGCTTGTGAGCTTTCCCACCTTGGCGTACATTTTTCCATTTTTCACGTTCACGCCGGTTTTTTCCGCGGCGCCTTCTTTCATGCTCTCCTCAATGGCCAGTGAACTCAATTCATTGACTTTGACCACATTCCCGTTTTCCCAGGCCAGAATGCAGGCCCCCCCACTGGCGGTCTTCACCTGTGCGCCCTTTTTGAGGGACATATTATCCGTGGCTTTGACCCAGTCGGTTGTTCCAGCCTTCATGACCATGACATTGCCCTTGATCTTCGTGACTTTGACTTTCAGCGGCGCGGCCGAAACCACGGCACTGAAAAGAATGACCACGAGCAAACCAAGAGTTGCCTGTGCTGTTCGCTTCATCAACCCCACTCCTTCCGTGTATGCGTGTGTGTTGCTCTGATTCAAAATGTGCTTCTCACCTTTATTTCAAAAACAGGCATGCGCCTGTACATCACAATTAATATCCAACCTTAAATTATAAATTACACATCGCTAAGAACTTTTTCCACTCGATTTCCCTTCCTTTCAATTTATATTTTACAGAAAAATAGCAGGATATGAAGGATATGTGACGTAAATCACAATAAACACAAAAATACAATTTTCATTTCATGTAAATAAATTTTCTTTTAAATCAATCTTTGAACATCTATTATAACCAATATTAATAGACAATAACAAAAAAATGCATCCAATATCTTTTAAATGTGAATTTTTGTGTTAATATGATTCATTAAGATATTATTGAATATACGGATGGGGTAGCATCACATGACAGAGGATTCAAGCAACAGAGATTACACCGGCCATGTGCCGGTGCTGACTATCCAGGGCCGCACACTGCCCGAAGCGTGGGAAAAATCCGTGCTGGCCGCGTGGGAGCAAGGTGTGCGCGTGCCCACCGAGTACGACAAGCCCGGGGACCCGCCCAGCCGCGACACAACCATGATCGTGGTCGTGGACGAACCCCTGTGCGAGCCGCGCATCCACCGCGCGTTTCCAGCCGGCCTGGCCGAACTCGAGGTGTACCGCCAGGAAGTGATTTCCGGCGTGCATGACCACTGGATCGACCCGGACGCGGGAAAATGGACTTACACATACCACAAGCGCCTGTGCGGATATGAAACCGAAGGCCAGACCATCGACCAGATCGCGTACATGGTGGACCGCCTGGCGCGCGACACATGCACGCGCCGCGCCAACGCCATTACATGGAACGTGGCCCTGGACCCGCCCACCGACGACCCACCCTGCCTGCAGCGCCTGTGGGCGCGCATCATCACCACCCCGGACGGCGAACTCGTATTCAATTTCAACACCCACTGGCGCTCGCGCGACGCGTACAAAGCCGCGTTCATGAATATGTTCGCGTTCACCGACCTGCAGCGCGTGATGGCTCAGTCTCTTAGTGAAAAGATCGGCAAGCCTGTCACAGTGGGCCGCTACTGCGACATCTCGGACAGCTACCACATTTATGGCTCATACTTCACAGAATTTGAAGGATTCCTGCAGCTCGTAAAAAAACGCTCATTCGAGGACCGCACATGGCACACTGAATTCGCGGAATCATTCTTCGAGGAAGCGCGCCAGAGAATCAAAGATGAGAAATAGAATGCGCCGCGTGTTGCGAATACTGGATTGTGAATCATTCCGAATGACTCATGCGCGCGCAGCCGGCCTTATTACGCCGTTTGGCGTATGCTTCGCGGCTCGCGTCCAGTTGCCCGCAATACGGCCATGTGCTACCATGAACATGCGGGGCGCACTGCGCCCCGCCACCACCGCCACCGGGAGGCCCCCCCATGAAAATAGCTGTTGATGAATGGTGTTACCACAATGCCATGATGATTGGCCGCATGAATATCGTGGACCTGATCACCCGCTGCGGCGAGCTTGGCGTGGATGGCGTCGGGTTCGATTATTTCATGCTTCCATCCGAACACAAGAAGGATCCCGAACAGATTAAGGAATTGCTTGAAAGCAACAATCTCGAACTGGTGTTCGGATTCAGCATGCCGTTCGCCCTGCCCGAATTCACATTCAAGCTCATGGAAAACAAAAAGGACGAAATGTTTGACCTGGCGCACGATTTCAACTGCAAGGTGGTGCGCGTGATCGGCGGCATCGTTCTGCCCAACCCAGTGCACAAGCCGTTTCACATGACCGTGTCCCGGCGCCAGGAAATCAAAACCGTGGCAAAAAATCTGAAATCGTTCGTGGAAGACGCGTCCCTTGAAGGACTCACCGTAGCCCTTGAGAACCACACGGATTACAAGACCGACGAGATGCTGGAAATCCTGGACCTTGTGGACAATGAAGCGTTGAAAATAACCCTGGACACGGGCAACGCCATGTTTGTCAAGGAAGACCCGGTGGAAACCGTGGAAATGCTGGCGCCGTTTGCGGCGTACACGCATATCAAAGATATGAAACACACAGGGCCGCTGCTCATGAGCGTGCCCCTGGGCCAGGGTGAGGTGGATATCCCGGCCATGGTGCGCGCGCTCAAAGAATCAGGTTACGAAGGCCTGTATTCCATCGAAGTGGACCTGCCCCTGTGGAAAGTGGACGAAGAAGACACAAGCCTTCAGGAAAGCATTGAATTCCTGCTCAACCTGGACAAGTCCACGGAACGCGAAGCCGCAACCGCCGCGGCTGCGGATGAAGACGACGATTAGTTACAGACTTTCATCACAATGATTTCTAAACGTTAACGCGCGGCGATTTATCGCCGCTTTTTTTATGCCCGAAATTAATTCCCGCCCGCGAAAGCTACAATGAATTGCCGCACTCCAAAAATGATGATAAAATGGGCTCATGAAACAATGGCCCCATGCGCCCATTCATATCGTCGATGAATCCGGCACCTTCATGGTAACTGCCGCTACTTTTAAAAAACAGCTTTTCTTCAACACCTCGCAAAAGCTTCAGTATCTGGAACATACATTACTCAAAACAGCCGTAGAAATGGGTTGGCAATTGCAGGCATGGGCAATTTTTCCAAATCATTATCATTTTATTTCATTATCACCAGAGCAACCTGAAACTCTTCCGACACTCATCAAGAAGATTCATGGCTCCACTTCAAATTGGATAAATCGAGAAGATGGCATTGCCGGTAGAAAAATCTGGATGCAATATTGGGACAGCAGAATAACATTTCAAAAATCTTATTACTCCAGACTAAATTACGTTCATAACAACCCTGTGTATCATGGCGTTGTTAGCAATGCACTGAACAATAAATGGTGCTCTGCTTCATGGTTTGAAAGAACTGCCGAAGAATCGTTCCGGAATACCGTTGCCAGTTTCAAATCAGACTTTCTGAAAATTCCAGATAATTTTTAAACTTTGGAGTGCGGTGATTCATCGCCGCTTTCGCAATGCGAGATCATCCGGGATGCACCGCCATATGCCGGGAATTAATTCCCGGCACACAAAGCGACATTGAAATGTCGCACTCCAATGGGAAAACCGTGTAATTTTTGATGAGCATCATTGCCTTAAATGAAATTTGAGAACAATGAATTTCCGCACTCCCAAATCCCATCGAATTCCGCAGGTCAGCTTGATATCACGCACAGGCCGGCGCGTTTCATTTTGTCCTGGATTTTCTGCAATGCGCCGGAATTCAGGGCTGGAAGTTGGTTGAGACTGCACTCCCTGCCAAGCGCTTTCCATTTATATACACCCATTTTATGGTAGCCGAGGATTTCCACCTCGAGATTATTTTTCATCGGCGCCAGGAAAGCGATTGTGTGGTCGATGTTCTTTACGTCATTTATTCCTGGAACCAGGGGGATGCGTACGCGCAAGTCCGTGTGCGGCGCCGCGGCTGCGGCGCGTATATTTTCCAGCACCGCGGCATTGCCCTGCCCGGTCCATTTAATATGCGCGGCGTTATCCATGTGCTTGAGGTCGCAGATAACCAGATCCAGAAGCGGGAAACTTTGCGCCAGCCGCGGATGTGACCCGTTGGTTTCCACGGCTGTGTGCAGGCCGTGCGCGCGGCAGGCTTTTAACAATTCCAGATAAAAATCCCATTGCAGCGTGGCCTCGCCGCCGGACAGGGTTACGCCGTAATGAGCATGCGCGCGCTGACAGGGAAGAATTTCATTGATAATGCCGCCCACGGTTGCGGGATAGCCGGATAGCTCCATGGACCCGTCCACGCAGGTGCGCACACAGTCATGGGACGGGCACGCGCGGCACGGGCCGCGATCCAGTATGAGGCCGCCGCTGCTCTGCAGATTCAGGGCCCCGGCCGGACACGATGCAGCAAGGCGAGCCGCGTATTTCACGCGGTCCGGGAAGAACATAATTTCGGGCCCAGTACTCCAGGTGTCCGGGCTGCCGCACCACAGGCACGTAAAGTTGCAGCCTTTGAAATATACGATGGACCGCCAGCCCGGGCCATCGCGCAGGGTGCCGTGGCCCGTGCCCGTGATTATGCCGTTCACTGTGTGGTCGTATGCCTGTTCCATGTCACCGCTTTTCTTTTGTTATTCTAATACACTTGCCAACCCGCTCAAAGTCCGCATGTATTGTAGCGCGCATCGCGCAGTGGTACACTGAATCCATGGGGAGGAATGCGCCATGAGACGTTTCCTGAGTTTCCATTGTTTGGCTGTTATTGCAGCAATTCTGCTTGTGTGCGCAGGTGCGCGCGCCCAGGACATGGCCGATGACCCCCTGGTCCAGGAAGTGCAGGTATTGTACCAGGCCGTGGAATACGGCATGGAGCCGTTTACAAATCTCAAGTACGAGTATCTGCCCATGCTGGATTCCATGCGGGATCTGGGCCTGCCAGCGCACGAACGCGCCATGAATGAGTACATGGAAACCATCGCCCTCGGCAGCCATGATACGGACCTCGTCATGCTGCTCCAGGAACGGCTCGGCGGCGCATCCAACGCCCACGACCTGCGCCCCATATTCCAGCCGGGCGCTCAGAGGGACATTCTGGCCAACACAGATTCATTGAACCAGGCAATTACGGTTTTCAAGGCTTTTCAGGAACCAAACAGTGACAGACGGTTCATCGTGCTTTTCATGGCCGAACTCCAATTCCAAATGTATCTGGCCTATGCCCAGGCAAACTTCGAGCAGGCCCTGGAAATGTTTGACAGCGCCGCGCCCGGCATTGAAAAAACCATGGCCTCGGGGAAAACAGCATACAGCAAGGAACTCGCGGCCGTGCTCATTGTCATGGCCGTTCACCTGGGCCAGAACACACGCGCCATCGGTTATTATGACACGTACAAAGAATTGATATCACAAATAGAAGAACCGGAATTCAAGACAAAACCATACGAAGCGCTGTTGCACGCATACACCGTAACAGGCGACAAGGCCATGGCCGAGGCCATGCAGGCAGAACTCGCAGCCCTTCTCGAACAAGCCAATGAGGGCGCCATGGAAAGCCGCATGGCTGATACCATGAAGAAATCGGCCGGGGGCGATGAGGAAATCTATTTTTATGAACAAATGGAAGAAACGAACAAAGGCTTTGAAGTATCAGAACCGCCGCCCGAAATCATGACAACAGCCACCATTTCCAATATCACAAACGTACAACTTGAAGAACTTTCAAATTCATTGTGGGGCATTCCCGATTATCTGCATATGGCCGTACAGAGTTTTGAAGGCAACGTGGCTGTATTGCAAATCATCACATCGGGCTCCGATGCCGGGACCATTGCCGAGTTCCTTAATGCACAGGAATATCCCGGTTTCGTGATCCAGGCGCAGTCCGATGATAATACAACAATTACGGCCCGCGCCCTGGGCGTTGCCAAAGAACAATTCAATATACTCGTGCCCACGTTCGATTATGTGGCCAATCCCCAGGAACCCCTGGACGCGGCCCCGGCGCTGCTGTTTATTCAAACCTTGCGCACGGCCCTTGCGCAGGATGCGCGCGAAGATGATTTCCGCGATGTGCTGCTGAATCTGGGCGCGGCGGTTCTGCAACAGGCCAGCGGCAACACATCTTACTTCGACGCTGATTCACAGGCGTCCAATCTGGCATTGGAAGCTTTTCCCGAGTTTGCCGTTCTTGTGCACGGCGCATACGGGCTGGCCAAGGCGCGCGCCGGACAATACGCCAGGGCTCTGGCGTATTTTTCGCGTGTGCACGAGTACAAAGACAAAGCACTGGCCGAAATGGTGCAGCCCGTGATAAACCGCGCGTACGCCAATGAAATCGCCTTGGGCATCCAGATCGCGGACGGGCCCCTGCCCGGCTTTGAACAGGCATCCGCGGCCATCGATCAACTGAAATCCAAACTCGACGCGCAGGGCGAAACCATGAAACTGCTTGTGGTGCAGGCCAACCTGCATTACAAATCCGGGGATTACGAAAAGGCCCTGGCGCTTTTCGCGGATGCGGAAAATGAAGCCGCCCGGTTCACAAACCTGGACAACGTAGCCATGTACGCCATGCTGGGCCGGGGCAACTGCGCCATCATGCTGCGGCGCCACGCCGATGCGGTCCAGGCGTTCTCCGGCGCGGCGCAGAAGGCGCGGGACACGGGCAACATGTTGCTCAAAGGAACCGCCCTGTCGCACCTGGCGCGGGTCCAACTGTTTCTGGGCCAGTACGCGGATGCGGAAAAAGCCTCTTCCGATGCATTGCAAATCACCGAACAATTCGCCATGACGTCCATTGAATGGCAGGCCCTGTACACCCTGGCCCGCGCCCTGGAGGCACAGGGCAAACTCGAACCCGCTCTGGCCGCGTATGAAAAAGCACTGAACGCTCTGGACAAAACCTTCACCGTGTCCCCGGATGCGGACGCGGACGCCCAGGACGTGTTCCGCTACGCCGTGGCCCTGTGCGCGCATATGGACAAACCCGAGCTGGCCATGCAAATTGTGGAGCGCGGCCGCGCACACGCACTCAAACTGGAGTTCCAGAACAGCAGCGTGTCGTTCCATTCCCCGGAGCGGCAACAGTCCGCTCAAAAACTGGACGATTACAAACAACAGATCACGCACATCGAATCGCAGATTCAGCACCAGGCCGAGTCCCCGGAAAGCGAACTGTCACAGGAAACCGTCACCACGTTGAAAAAGAGCCTTCAGGAGACTCAGCGGGAATACATCAAGTACGTCACCGACCTGGAACATACGCACCCTGAACTGGCTGCCCTGTACAAAATCGAGCCCGTGGACCTGGTGAAAATCCGCAAGGAACTGCCCGATGACATGGCCGTGATCTCGTATGTAATCGGGGACAATGCGCTCTACATTTTCTATGTGCGCGCGGACCGGCTCGGGTACCACGAAGTGCCCGTGGACGGGGACACGCTCACCACGCAGATCAAGCTCATGCGCAGCATCATCTCCAATCCGCGCAATGCGGCGGTCGGCGACGCCGAGCGCATGGAGAATTTCCGCAGGGGCGCGGGCAAGTTGTACGACATCCTGTTCAAACCGGTGGAGCCGGATCTCAAAGACATAACGAGCGTGGCGATATTGCCAAACGGAATCCTTAATTTTGTACCTTTCCAGGCTCTTGTTCCCACGGACGGATCCGCGGATTACCTTGTTCAGAAGTACGCGATTTTTTACCTGGATTCACTGGCTGCTGTGGGCAATGCAGTTCCGGCCGCAACGGATCAAAACACGCATTTGTACGCGTTCGGCAATGCCGATGAAACCCTGCCCGAGGCCGAGCAGGAAGTGAACGCGCTCCAAAAGCTGTTCCCCGCATCCAGCGTATTCCTGCGCCTCAAGGCCACGGAAACGCAGGCAAAAAATCTGTCCGAACAAAGCGGCGTCTTCCACTTCGCCACGCACGGGGTCCTGGATTTCAAGGACATTTCGCAGTCTTATATCACGCTGGCGCCGGATGCGGGCGAAGACGGGAAATTCACAATTGAGGAAGTGTGGGGCTACTGGTGGGGAGACAGCGTGCTGGTGTCCCTGTCCGCGTGCAGCACGGCTATGGGCGAACTCACAGTGCGGGGCAAGTCCGTAAACCCGGCGGGCGCATTCCTCAACGCGGGCGCGCCGTCAGTTCTCGCGTCCCTGTGGAATGTGGACGACGCAGCCACGTCGGAACTCATGCGCGTTTTTTACGATAATCTCACAACCATGAAAAAAGCCGACGCCCTGCGCGCCGCACAGCGTGCTTTGCTCCAGAATCCCGATACCGCACATCCCTATTACTGGGCGCCGTTCATGCTGATTGGGGACTGGCGCTGATATTTCTCATATTCAAGACACGCCTGCGCCCTGCCGGCAGCATACTGTCACCATACGTTTATTCGTTCGTGGTTATTGTTTTCGCGGTTCAATCCTGTAAATAAACTGCCGGTTCTCCGGGGATAAAATTACTTTGTCCGGCAACTCGAAAAACGGTGTCTGAGGCAGATAGAAATCATCCAGCATAAAGGCTTTTACAACCATAATTTCATAGGAAACGTTGCCCGCGCCCAGGATGCGCAGGCTTTGAATGTCCCCGGTTTTTGTGCCGGGTGGCAGTTTGATGTTGGTGCGCATCCAGCCAGAAAATGCGAGCAGTCCGTCATCGCCCAGAAACGGCACATCTTTGCCAGGGTTGGTGGAATACCAGTGCTTGCCGCCTTTGAGCTGCACTTCAAAACTCAGGGTTTTTTCGCCGTTCAGGTTTTGTGCGTGATAGTCGATGTACACGTAATCGCGCATATCTCCAAGTTGCGCGGACTTGCTGTTGTAATTTCGCGTGGCCTTGTTCTCGGCGAACATTTCCTCGGATGCAATGCGGTGCATCCAGGGGAATGCATCCATAATGGCTTCGCGCGGCTGTTCGCCGCCCCATGCGAAACGAACCGGCAACAGGCCCACACGCACCGGGGTTTCCCCGTCCTGCTCAAAATTACCGTTGTCCGTGGCCACGCGCAGCACCGGGTGGCGGCCGATTTTGCGTCCGGTAAAGTCACGGGTGTCATGGCCTGAACCCTGATACTGTTCGCTGATGATATCCCCCGTGGCCTCGTCCACAACCACGCGGTACACCCATTCGATATCCGTGGTGCGGCCATAGCGGCTCATAAGAATGGCCGGGTTGCGGCCCGTGCCTCCGTCCTCGTTGCTGAGCACCACGTGATACTCGATAGTGGTGCGGCCCTGATCGGACACGGGATTGGCAAAAAGCTTCAGCGACACATCCGTGCTTTGCTCCGCTGCGCGCTCGTAAAGAAACGGAGAAAACTCATATAAGAAGAATGCGGAATCCTGATGCAGGAATGTGCGGGCAGCGATTTCATAAATTGTCACGGACCCTTGTTTTGCCGGAGAAATATCCCGGGCCAGCATGAGCTTCAGGGTGTGCTCGCCAGGGGACAAAGGGCCCGCGCATAGCGTATATTCAAGAATCTGCCCGCCGCCGAAAACCACAATGGCATTGGCAAATTCACCATCAATGGCGGCATGAAGAATCACGCTGCTGTGCGGCCTGCTGTCCCATGACGTATCCTGGGACGACATGGTCAGAACCACGCAGGTTTCCCCGCCGCCCATCACGGCGATGGGGAATTCAAGCTCTGGAATGTCCGGACTGAGAACAATGAGCTCCTGGCCCGCGGCCGGCGCAGCCAGGAATAACAAAATGGAAATCGCAATAATAAACCGTTTTAACATGTGCCCGCGCCTTTAGTTAACTGTGGCCGCGCTTCACTGCACCGGCCTGGTCATGGCGATATCTTCATAGCCCTGCAAACCCTTGTCCTTCATGTATACAATAAACTTCTGCGGGTCCAGGCAGCCTTCGGGTGCGAACACCCCGCCCTGCCCTTTTTCAATGCGCAGCTCGCCGTTGACAAGCATCTGCGTGCCCACGGACAGGGAAAGCCCAGTGGCCTCGCGCATCTGGCCCAGGCCGCACAGGGTTTTGCGCACGGTTTTGCCGTCCTTCTTGCCCCACACATCCACGCGCACAGCGCCGTGGGCCGGAGCTTCATCTGGGAACAATTTCGATGCGAGTTCCTCGATCTTCCATACGAATTTCACGGCGTTGTCCACTTTTTTGGGGGTGTTGAAAAGGTTCATCTGCGAGGGAATTACGAACAGTTCCGCGCCCTTGCCATAGCCCATGAAGAAATTCACGGTTTTGAGTTCGGGGATAAATCTGGGCACTGTGACCGGTTCGGCGTGCCCCATATTCCAGACCTTGATGCGGCCAAACTCCGGGAACTCAACTTTGCGATATTCGCTGCACGCCTTAATCATTTCCAGTTTGCCATCGCGCCACACAGCCACTTTGCCGCTCATGATAAAGAACATGTGCTTGAACACAGCCGGTCCGCCGCCCGCATTCAAGGGTTGGTATATATAGATATTAGCCTCGACAGGTTCATCGAGCTGGTCGCACAGGTAGCGGATTCCCACATTGGTAAACCCGGGGCTGGTGCCAAGGCCCGAGAGAATGACAACGCCCTTTTCCCTGGCTGCGGCGTCGTACTTGTCCGACACCTCCTGGGCCGCGTTCCACTCATCGCACACGCTTGTGTAATTGGTTCCCGCATCCACGGCCGCGGCCACAAGCTTGGCCTCGAACCTGTGGAACGGACCAAGTGCGGATGCTGCCGCATCGTAACCTGTCATGGCATCCACGAGTGCGCCGTGGTCGTTTGCGTCTACTATTTTCACATCCACTTTGGCCGGGCCCGTGCAGTTGGCGGCTGCGCGCTCCGCAGCCTCGGCGTTGGCGTCGGCAATAGTGACCTGCTCCACACCCTGTGTGGCGGCCAGGTCTTCGGCGCAGCGGCTGCCCACGTCACCGGCCCCGCCCATGACAATGATTTTCATATCAATGACCCTCCTCAATTTATCCTTGTGAAAACTTAATTAATCTTATTGGTAACGCACACGAAATACAACCCGGTTTCCGGGTTCTTGCGCTGCGCACTTTTCCTTTGCCGCCAATGGGATTATGATAGCTTAATCATATCGTCGGGAATGGGACGTTTTCACCAAACATGCATCTCAAAGGCTGTATCCATACACACACCACCTGCTCGGACGGCAAACTCACACCCCAGGAAGTGGCCGATGTTTACGCGGAACTGGGCTATGATTTCATTGCTTTCACAGACCACGATTACCTGCTTAAACACGACCACCAGCTCTTATATGAAAAAGTGCGGTCCAGCCTCATAATTTTCAAGGGCATCGAGCACACAGTGTTTGAAAAGGGCTACGTTCATGTGGGACACATCTGGGGCGACCGCGAAGAATTGTATGTGCTCAACCATCTGGGCGAATATGACCTGACATACGAACAAGTCAAAGACCGCATCGCGGGCGTGGCCGAACGCTACCCGCTCAGTGCCGTGGAAATTACCACCAAAGGATTTCCGGAAAAAGAATTCGACGTGGACGATATCGGGTATCCGCGCCTGGCAAGCGACGATGCGCACACGCGCATCGGCTGCGGCCGGGCCTGGATTGAACTGGACTGCAAGCGCGAGCCGGACGCCATCATCAAAGCCATCAAGGCCGGCTTCTTCTGGAACTGCTACGCCAAATAACCACCAACAGTTTTTTCATGAATAATCACAAGATTGTGAATTTAGCCACAATATTGACCCGCCCTTGTTCCACGGTGTAAAGTAATAGGCGTGTCTGTTTCTGTAATGACATTAATGAAATTCATAAACAATCTGGCAAAGGAGGTGCGGTGAATGGCGAATCGAGTTGCCATTTGCGCTGTGGCGCAACTGCCGTTCGAGTCCAATATGTGGACTAAGCGGTTTCAGGAAATGTGTTTCGATGTTGTGGAGCCAATCCTGAAACAGACCGGCGTCACTTTTGACATGAACAAGGGAATACGGAATGTGGTGACATGCTCGGATGATATTTTCGATGCGCGCACCATATCCGACAATGGCGTCACCGATGCTGTGGGCGCACATTACCGGGGCGAGGAAAAAATCGCCATGGACGGGCTCAATGCCCTGGGTTACGGCATGGCCAGCGTGCTGTCAGGCCACGATGATGTTATCCTCGTGGTGGGCCACTGCAAGGAAAGCCAGTCCGAAAGCCGCGACAGTTGCACCAACCTGGCGTACGACCCCTTCTACTGCCGCCCCCTGGGCATGGATTTCATGAATGTGGCCGCCATGCAGATGCGCGCGTACATGGCCAAGTCCGGCCTCACCGAGGAGCAATTGGCCAAGGTGGTTGTGAACGCACGCAGGAACGCAGCCAAAAACCCCTTCGCGAACTGCAAGGACCTGGTCAGCGTGGATGATGTTCTGAAGTCCGAACTCGTGTGCGACCCCATGCGCGCCCTGCACGCGTACCCGGTTTCCGACGGGGCCGTGGCGTTCCTGCTGTGCAATGAGGAGCGCCACAAGGAGTTCACGGACAACCCCGTGTGGCTCACGGGCTTCGGCAACAACATGCACAGCTATTTCCTTGGCGACAGGGACCTCACGGACATGTCCAACCTGCAAAAAGCCGCGGCCCGCGCTTTCAAGATGGCGGGCGTCAAGAACCCGGCCCAGGATTTCGACCTGTACGAAATCAACGACCCGTACGCGTACCAGCTTCCCATGTGGCTTGAAGGCCTGGGCATATGCGACAAAGGCCCCGCGTTTATCGACGATGGCGGGCTTGAGAAGAAAAACGTTAATATTTCCGGCGGCATGCTGGCCGGAAATCCCATTATGATCGGCGGCCTGGCCCGCGCCGCCGAAGCCGCGCTTCAGTTGCGCGGCCAAGCGGGCGACCGACAGATTCAAGGTGCCAAAAAAGCTCTGGCGCACAGCACCACCGGCGCAGCCGGCCAATTCCAATCCGTTCTCGTTCTCGAGAAGGACTGACCCGGGAGGTCCACCATGAGTAAAAAGAAGAACCGGCACGTGGGCATCATCGGCATCGGCCAGAGCCAGTACTCCAGCCACCGCGAAGAAGTCAACCAACCCGAGATGATCCACGAGGCCGTTGTCAAATGCCTCAAAGACGCCAAGCTGACCATGGACGACATCGACTGCGTGGTCCACGGCAATATGGAACTGTTTGAAATGGTACACCAGCCCGACCTGTGGCACACCATCGGCACAGGCGCGTTCGGCAAAGATGAATACCGCATCACCACCGGCGGCACCACGGGCGCCACGCTCGTGTGCGCGGCCGATAACCTGGTGGCTTCCGGCATGTACGACATCGTGCTGGCCATCGGCTTTGAAAAGCTGCAGGAAGGCCACACCACCGGCGGCATCACCAACATGGCCGACCCGCTGTGGGGCCGCAGTTTGCAGACCGGTGCGCTCACCGGCGCCACGGCTGCGGATGTAATCGAGGAGTTCGGCGAGCACCGCGCACGCCGCGCGGCTATGAAGATGCGCATCCAGATGGATAAACACGCCTCGCGCAACCCCAACTCGCACCGCAGCTTCGGGCTCACCGACGACCAGCTCGATGACCTGATGCAGAACTCCCCGCCCCTGGTCGGCGACCTGCGCCTCATCCACATGTGCTCACAAAGCGACGGCGCCTGCGCCATGATCTTCGCCAGCGAAGAAAAGGCCAAGCAGCTCAGCGACAAACCCGTGTGGATCCGCGACCATGTCACCGTACACCGCGAGGAAACATTCACCATGTTCCCGCCCGAACAAAAGGACCGCGACCCCCTCACCCAGGGATACGCCGCCAAAGTCCTGTTCGACCGCAACAACATCAAGAATCCTGTGGATTATTTCGACGTGTTTGAGATGTACGACCCCTCCTCCTGGTGGGGCCTGGACTGGTTAAAGCAATTCATGCAGCTCGAAGGCGATGAACACCTCAAGATGGTAGAAAACGGCGATATCGCCATTGAGGGAAAAATACCGCTTAATCCATCGGGCGGCGTTGTGGCGGCCAACCCCATTGGCGCAACCGCCATGGTGCGCGTGGCCGAAGCCGCTATGCAAATCCGCGGCGACGCCGGCGGACATCAGATTCCACGGGAAGTTAAACACGCCCTGGCTTCGGGCTTTGGCGGCACATTCTGGACCGTGCTCACCATGCTCGAAAAAGACCTGGATTGGTGAGGAGGGACAACATGGCAGAATACTTCGGAACAACCGTAAACCATATCTTTGAAACCCAGAATGAACGCTTTAGGCCCGAAGGGGCCGTTGGCATGAACGTGGTTGTGGCCTATGACATCGCAGGCCACGGCGGCGGCCAGTGGAAACTCACGGTCAAGGACGGAACGTGCCAGACCGAAAAACTCAGCGACCCGGATTTCGGCGAGTTCACGGCCAAAATGGTTACAGACGCGGAAACCTTCGCGGGCGTAACCGTGGGACAGATCGACGGCATGGAAGCCTTTTCCAGCGGCAAGCTCAAAGTGGAAGGCGACATGACCATCCTCATGAAGCTGCCCCAGATGTTCATGAAATACACGCCGCCCAAAAAAGCCCTGACCGCGGCCGATATCATCAGTTCCATGCCCGAGCGCTTTCGCCCGGATGTGATTCCCGGCCTGGAAGCCAAGTTCTGCTACGACTTTTCAGGCAAGGACGGCGGCCAGTGGACAGCCATTGTCAAGGACGGCAAATGCACGCTCCAGGAGGGCCTGGTTGATGACGCAACCGTGACCAACATCGTGAGCGCCAAGGATTACGTGGACCTCATGACCGGCAAGCTGGACCCGCTCGTGGCATTCGGCGGCGGACGCCTGCGCCTCACCGGCGACATGGAGCTTGCCCAGAAACTGCCCAAGCTGTTCGCAAAGTTCGTCCCGCCCCAGGCCGAGGCCCAGGAAGAACTCATCGTGCTCAAGCAGGTCATCTCCGTGGACCAGAAATATTCCACGGGACCGGTCATGGGCAAATTCTTCGCCGGGCTGAGGGAAAAGAAAATCCTTGCCAACGTGTGCCCCGAATGCGGGCGCAAGCAACTGCCCCCGCGCGAAGTGTGCGCCGTGTGCCGCTGCCGGGTCAGCGAATTCGTGGAAGTAGGCCCCGAAGGCGCCATCAGCCTGCTCGAACACGTGTACTACGCCAGTCCCGATCCGCTCACCGGCGATACGCGCGAAACACCCTATGGCACAATCCATATTCTGCTGGACGGATGCCAGGGCAAGGAAACCATGTGGCACAACTTAAAACCCGAAGACCTGAACCGCGCCAAAAAAGGCTCGCGCGTGCGCCCGGTGTGGGCCGACAAGCCCGAAGGCCGGGTTCGCGATATCAAGTATTATGAGCTGGTGGACTGACAGCCACGCGCTAACATAAGGAGGAATCACAATGGAAGATCTGCAACAACATTGTGCCATCAAGGAAGGCAAACTCGCCCTTCCCTACCAATATTTCGCGGGCCGCGTGGGCAGCAAGTTCATCATCTCCCTGCGCGACAAGAAACAGATTCTCGGCGTGAAATGCAAGAAATGCAACAAGGTGTATGTGCCCCCCCGCCAAACGTGCGAGCGCGATTTTGAGTTGCTCACGGACAACTGGGTGGAGCTGGGCGACACCGGCGAGGTGACGAACTTCACCGTGGTGCGCAAGGCGGAAAAACACCACCCGCGCCCCGCGCCCTTTGTGCTCGGGCTCATCAAGCTGGACGGCGCGGACACGCCCATGGCCCATATCATCGATGCGGCCCCGGACAAGGTCCAAATCGGCATGAAGGTCAAAGCCGTATTCGCCAAACAAACGACCAACACCATTCTGGATATCGAGTGCTTTCAGCCTGTGTGATCCGGTTGTTTGCTGGAACAATATGAATTGCCATAAAGAACCGTCTTCGGGCGGTTCTTTTTTTTTCCGGCATATAGCAATCCCGGAAAAGAATTCAGACCTTTACAATACAAGCAACGCATGGTTCAGAGCGTGGCTTTGCGCATTACGTGACCTGGCAGCGCCCTACACAAAAAACGCTTTAAAAGCTGACAGAATTCCATAATATGGTCCCCCTTAGCAAAGGGGGATAAAGGGGGATGTGCATCTGTCACGAACCAACAATTTACGACTGTTCACCTCTTGGTTCTTTTTCGTGATTGCTATAACTTCTACTTTCTTTTCCGGGATTGCTATAGACCCCGGTATTCCAGGGCGCTTGGCTTGGCGGCAATAATCAAGCATTCAAAAAGTATTTTTCACAACCATTGTATTCATTGCGTGGTGAGATGTTATGGATTGCCAATTTGTTCGTGGGTGGCGACAACGCAGTTCTTTCCATTGGCTTTGGCGGAGTAAAGATTTTGGTCGGCGATTCGTGTAAATGCATCCACGGCGCGCGAGATATTTTCGTGAAGTACGCCTTCGCAGGCGCCCACGCTGATGGTGACGGGCAGGGGCCCGTTGGCGGCGGTTTCTGTTTCCACGATGGCGCGCAGGGTTTCGGCCACGCGGTCCACAGACCCCTGCTCCACATGCGACAGGAATATGAGGAATTCTTCGCCGCCGTAGCGGCCGATGACATCGCTGCGGCGCAGGCGTGTGACCAGGGAACTGGCCACGAGGCTGAGCACGTCGTCGCCGGCGAAGTGGCCCAGGGTGTCATTTACGGATTTAAAATTGTCGATATCGATCATGATCAGGCCCACATGGTAATTGTTGCGCCAGGCCAGGTGGGCCAGGGGTGTGATGGTTTGGAACAGGCCGCGGCGGTTGAACACACCGGTGAGGGGGTCGATGTTGCTTAATGTGGCCAGTTCCATATTGTCGCGCCACATGCGGTCCAGGGTTTCACCCAGGATTTCGAGTTCCGGCTTGTTCTCGCCATATTTCTCCAAAGCCTTTATGAATCGTTTGACGTGGTTTTCGTATTCGTGTTCCGCTGCCACGCCATCGGATGTGTTACTGATGAACTCAAACAAAGTGGCGAACACGCGGTGCTGCATAAAAAATTCAAAACGGCTGCCGGCGAGGAATGTATCAGATATGCTGGCGGGATCTGTACGCTCGATCATGTGGTCGATTTTCTGAATTCCGGCCATGAGTTCGTTGTGCATGCGCACGGGGTCGTCGAAGATAGGCGGCAGGGCCTGATCCTGGGCCAGGGCTTTGAGATGCTTCCACCAGCACACATGTTTACTTTCTTCGCCGGCCATTTCTTCCCAGAAATTCTTAAGGTCTTGATCCAGAGCGGCATTGGAGAATTGTTTGTACACTGCAGCCGCTTTTGCATCGATATTCATGCACAGTTTCAGGATTTCCATCATAGCTGCATCGTGTTCCATGCTCTATTCTCCAATTATTACAGTGAGTTTATCAAAATGTACCCACATCAGGCCAGATATATAACAGAACTATATATAAAAAGTTCCATGCAAATCTATAGGGGATGTTTCTAAGAATAGATCTCAAGAAGCGCCGAAGATGTCGTTGACCATGTCCGTGACCGCGTCCGCGCCGCCATTGGCGTCAAAAGGACCCAGGAACGAGCCGGCGAAATTGCCGGGTGCGAACAGGGAGCGGGATGCGCGCTGCAAATCTTCGAGGGTGATGCTTTGCACCTGGTCCATAACTTCTTCGTCGCTGACATTGCGGCCAAAGTAGATTTCGCTGCGTGCGATTTTCATCATGCGGCTGGCCACGCTCTCGAAGCTCATGGCCATGCTGGAGCGTAGTTGCTGTTTGACACGCTTGAGTTCGGTTTCGCGCAGGTCGCCGCTGCGCAGTTTTGCCAGTTCCGCGGCCGTGACTTCAAGCACGGTGCGCAGGTTGGCGGGGCGTGTGCTGGCGCTGATCGAAAAGAACCCGGCGTCGCTGTAGCACTCGTTGGTTGTCTGGATATCATAAACCAGGCCCAGCTTTTCGCGCACTTCCTGGAACAGGCGCGAGGACATGCCGCCGCTGAGCATGATATCGAGCAGCGCGTATACGAAGCGGTCATCATGATGATACGGGATCCCCGGCGTGCCGATTACGAAGTGCGCCTGTTCGATGTCCCGGTTGTATACCACGACATTGCGCAGAAATTCGGAGACATCGGGTTCCGCGCCCGGAGCGCCGCTGTTCCGGGGCAGGCTTGGGATTTGCGAGAGCACATCGCGCACCAGTGTTTCCGGGTGGTTGCCGTTAAGGTTGCCGGCGATGGACACGATGAGATTGTTCGGGCGGTACGCGTTGCGGTACAAATCAAAAAGCATGTCTCGGGTCATGGCGCCCACGGTGTCTTCATAGCCGAGCACGCCGTGGCCCAGGCCGCCGCGGCCCATGCGGTCTTCCAGGAACTGGTCAAAGATAAAATCTTCGGGCGTGTCGTCGCGGTTCTTGATTTCTTCGAGAATAACCTGTTGCTCGCGGGTGAATTCATCTTCAACGAAAGTGGAACAGAAAACCATATCTGTGAGCACGTCCACAGTCATGGGCAGGTCTTCGCTCAGGGCCTTGGCGTAGTAGCAGGTAATTTCTTTGCCGGTCATGGCGTTCATGTGGGCGCCCACGGACTCGACTTCGATGGCTATTTGGCGCGCGGAACGTTTTTCCGTGCCTTTGAAAGCCATGTGCTCAATGAAATGGTAACCGCCGTGGTTGGCCGGAATTTCGCTGCGCGAGCCGCTTTTAATCCAGCAACCCACGGCCACGGTGAACATGGCGGGCATATTCTCACACAGAACGGTGACTCCGTTGTCGAGTTCGAATTTCTGAAAATCAGTTTTCATAGAAATGCTCTTTCGCTGCGCCTGGGATTCGATGCGTGCTTGAAAAGTACAGCCCCGCCCGGCGCAAGGCCGGGCGGGGAGATATTAACAGTAGGGATAAATCAGTAACGCTTGCGCGGTCCGCGGTCCGAGCCGCGGTCCGAGCCGCCGTCTCTGCGCGGGGGCCTGCTGCCGCGGTCGCCGCCTTTGTAGGGCGGACGTGCGCCGCGGTCGCCGCGATCCCCGCGATCCCCGCCGCGGTCTTCTTCGGGCTCGCCGCTTTCGGCGCGGGCCTTGTTCAAGGCGGCAAGTTCTTCCTCGCTCTTGTCGATGTCGGGGTTGAGTCCCTTCATGGTGAGGTTGACGCGTCCCATGTCATCGATTTCGCGGACTTTGACCTTAACCTTCTGGCCCGTGGACAGAACTTCTTCCACGCTGCTGATGCGGTAGTTGGCGATATTGCTGATGTGCACGAGTCCGTCTTTGCCCGGGGACAGTTCCACAAACGCGCCGAAACTCACGAGGCGCACAACCGTGCCTTCGTATTCCGCGCCCACTTCCACGTCGCGGGTGAGCATGTCGATCATGTCCACGGCCTTCTTTCCGCCTTCGAGGTCGAAGGAGTAAATCAGCACGCGGCCACTGTCGTCCACGTCGATTTTGGTGCTTGTATCTTCGGTGATCTGGCGGATGGTTTTGCCGCCCGGCCCGATGATGGCGCCGATTTTTTCGGGATCGATGTGAATGGTAATGATACGCGGCGCGTAGGGCGACATTTCTTCGCGCGGCTTGGAAATCACGGCGCTCATTTTGTCCAGGATGAACAGGCGGGCTTTCTTGGCGCGCTGCAGGGCTTCGGCCATAATCTGGCTGGTGATGCCCTTGACCTTGATGTCCATCTGCACGGCGTTGACGCCCTGGGCGGTGCCTGTGACTTTGAAATCCATGTCGCCGAGGTGGTCTTCGATGCCCTGGATGTCGGTGAGGATGTTGTACTTGCCGTCTTCCTGCAGCACCAGGCCCATGGCGATGCCGGCCACGGGGGCCTTGATGGGCACGCCGGCGTCCAGGAGGCTGAGGGTGCTTCCGCACACGCTGGCCATGGAGCTGGAGCCGTTGCTTTCCAGCACTTCGCTGACAACGCGCACGGTGTACGGGAATTCGTCCTGGCTGGGCATCATGCCGGCCAGGGAGCGTTCGGCCAGGGCGCCGTGCCCGATGTCGCGGCGGCTGGGGCCGCGGATGGGGCGCACTTCGCCCACGCTGAACGGCGGGAAATTATAATGGTGGATGTAGTACTTGTCCGAGTCGTCGCTGATGCCGTCCGTGCGCTGGTTGTCCTTCATGGATCCCAGGGTCACGCTGCTGAGCACCTGGGTCTGGCCGCGTGTGAACAGGCCGGAGCCATGGGTGCGCGGCAGCAGGCCGACCTCACAACTGATGGGCCGGATTTCATCCACGGAGCGGCCGTCGGGCCGGTAATCGCGTTCGATGATAGCCTGGCGCACAAGCCGCGCTTCCAGGTCATGCAGGGTGGCGCTTACGACTTTGGAGTTATCCACGTCATTGCCGTCTGCATCCTTGCCGATTGCGAATTTCTCTTTGGTTTCATCGGACAGCTTGGCCATCATTTCTTCGCGCTCTTCTTTCATCTTTCCGTCCAGCGCGTCTTTCATGGTGGGCAGGGCGAATTCTTCAATCTGCTTGATAAGCGCCTCGTCCATCTTTTCCACTTCATATTCAAATTTCTTCTTGCCGACTTTTTCAATAAGCATGCGCTGCGCGGCAATGATTTTCCTGATGGCTTCATGCCCGACCTCGAGGGCCTTGAGCATATCTTCCTCGGGCAGTTCCTTCAATTCCCCTTCAACCATGTTCAAGGAATCTTCCGTGCCTGCCACAACCAGGGATATATCGCCCTTTTCCATCTGTTCGAAAGTGGGGTTGATGATGAATTCACCATCAACACGGCCCACGCGCACGCCGGCCACGGGGCCATCCCATGGAATGTCGCTGATGGCAAGGCAGGCGGACGCGCCCACAATGCCGCAGACATCCAGCGGATTCTCCATGTCGCTGGACAAACAGAACCCAACGACCTGGACTTCGTATTTCATCTTTTTATCGAACAGGGGGCGAATGGGGCGGTCAATCTGGCGCGCGGTCAGGGTGCTGTGCTCACTGGAGCGGCCTTCGCGCTTGAGGAACCCGCCGGGCATTTTGCCAGCCGAATACATGCGCTCCTCAAAATCCACGCTGAGCGGGAAATAATCGATTTCGCGCCGCAGCGGGGACGCCACGACCGTCATCAGCACCACGGAATCGCCGAACCGGACCAGTGCGGCGCCGCTGGCCTGCTTGGCCAGCTTGCCGGTCTGGATAACCATCATTTTGTCGCCGATGGGAATCCCGACTTCCACAACCCCGTTTTCTTCCAGAATCTTGATGTCGCTATAATCCATTCTCTTCCTCATTTCCTGGCAAAGCCTCCCTGGGCTTCACCCGTGTCACGTTTTCACTCTGCAATCTCTCACAGCTCCCGGAGCGGGGCCGCTATCGGCGGCCGCGCGGACAATGCCAAAACACCATTACCTCTTCGGGGGCGCCGCATCTGGGCGCACGCACCGCCGGGAGTTTTCACAGGGCATGCCGCGGCCTTATTTGCGGATGCCCACTTCTTTGATAATGCGCTCATAGCGGCGCGCGTCCACTTTGGTCAGATAATTAAGCAAACGGCGGCGCTGGCCGACCATCATGAGCAGTCCGCGGCGCGAACTATGATCCTTCTTATGCTCTTTGAGATGCTCGGTGAGTTCGCGGATGCGCTCGGATAAAATTGCAATCTGAACTTCCGGGGAACCAGTATCGGATTCGTGCAGGGCGTGTTTCTTGATCAGATCTTGTTTCTTTTCAGCATTAATCATGGCGGGTGTGTCACCTCCTTCGAAACGCGGAATGGGGAGGGCCCGGCAGGCGCGCGGAAAAACACAAGGCAGCGTGCCACACTCGCAGGGGCCGGCTGTGCCGGCCCGGCGTGTCGGGAATCGGGCAGAAAGCTCGCCTTCAGCATCCACCCGGGCCCTCAGGTTTTCAACCCGGCCCGCCGCATGGCGGCAAACCGGTTCGTGTACTAAGTGAGCCGGACAGGCAATCGCCCGGACACGTTCAGTATTATATGTATTTATTTAGAGATGACAAGGGAGTGCAATTATTCAATAGACACCCAAACGGCCCAACGCGCTATAATGTGCATGCACGCTCAAGACGGGAGACACAGCACACATGACCGACCCGCAATCGATTATTGCAAATGCGATACAGGACCCGGACAACTCAGACGCCAGGCAAAGCGCCGTGGCGCTGGGCATTGCCGCCCTGCCCCCGCTGGCCGATTTCCTGGTCCGGGATCAACCCATTGCACAGGCCGAACGGTGCGAAGCCCTGTTCAAATCGATTCTGGCCGCTCTGTTTGACAAAGGCGTCACAGGCCCGCAAGCCCGCAGCATCGCTTCGTTCCAGCAGCAAATCGGCCTGCTGCTTAAATACAAATCCTATTCCGTGAAAGCCACAAGCCCCCTGGGCTACGCCATATTCCTTCAAAACCCGAACCAGGGCTTCAGCTTCCAGGAACACATCACCCATAAAGTCGAAGTCTTTCATATTCTCAAACCCCATGCCGGGGGCTACGTATTCCTGTGTGACATCGACCAGTGGAACGCGGTATACGACAGGGAAGCATTCAATGCCTGGCTCCAGGGCGCGGCTGACCCGCGCTATGAACAGTTCCGCCACCCGGCCCGGCCCGGCGACGTGTTTGTGATTGACCGGCTGCGCACCGTGCACACGGTCATGGGCTGTGTGCTCGAAGAATTCGCCACTGTGTCCACGGACATGGTAAACCGGCTGCACGACCAGAACGCGGGCCGCGCCATGCCCGAATTCTTCACACGCGCCTGGGCCATGGACAGGCTGAGGGCCGTGGAAACGCCGCAGGCGCGCCGTGAGGTGCTGTTCGGCAACAAAGGCAGCGGTGCGCGCGAACTCATCGCGCAGACAATCCGCGGAGGCATGGACACAAGCCTCACATGCGGAGACATCCGCATCTCCTGGTACGACATCGACCCCGGGGCGCGCACGGATCTGTTCAGCGCGCGGGGCAACGCCCTGTCCCTATATGTCACTTCGGGCAGCGGCCGGCTCATGCTGTGCGACCTGGATGAAGCGCGCGCTGCGGCGCCGCCATCCATGCCCGTGCGCAAAGGAGACCTGTTCCTGATCCCGCCGTTCATGGCCTACGGCCTGGCGTCGGACGCCAAAGAACCCCTGTGCGTATCCGCACACATGCTGCCGCACAATGTTGCGTTTGTGCGCGCCTGATCATTGAATGAAAATGGGCCCGGTAGGATTTGAACCTACGACCAACGGATTATGAGTCCGCTGCTCTAACCGCTGAGCTACGGGCCCGCACTTTTCGTCTGTATATTCTATACCAATCGCATCCAATATCAAGGTGCTTTTTCAGCAAATCCGTTAAATATGCGGTTCAGAGCATTGGCTGCAATATAACCCCTCAACTCTACTTGACATAACCGCAGGCGAACATTATGCTATTTTCTGTTCGACGGGAGATTAGCTCAGCTGGTTAGAGCGCATCCCTGATAAGGATGAGGTCCGCGGTTCGAGTCCGCGATCTCCCACTCAAAATCAAACCGCCCCCAAGGGCGGTTTTTTTGTATGCAATAAATGAGATGTTTTACAGAAAATTACCCTAAGCCTCATATCTTGAGATTCATAGACGCCCGCGCGCCGCTTCGCTGTTAAAACTTTTGCCACCAGGGCTTATCATCTTCGTTATCCTTCTGCGCAGCCTGGAAAGGAGATGTGAAGAAATCGACCACGGTATTGCCTGCATTGCCAACATCACCGTAATCAATGGTTACAGACAAATCCACGGAACCTCCGAAAAAAACATTCACATCTCCGGAAACTCCTATGGTAAACGATTCGTCTGTGATGGAGAGTTCCCCGCCGCCGCCCGCGCCCACGGCCCAGCCCGCGCTCACGCCACCCCCGGTTGTCACGCTGCTGTTTCCAGCCGTGGTTGTGTTGGTTGCGTCGAGTGTCACCTCAGCGCCTGCGCCAATGGCCCCCTGCCCTCCGGCCGTGAATTCGTCCTTATTCACGGTGACGTTCGAGGAGCCTTCTGCTTTGGCATACATGGACGCCGAGCCTGTGACCGTGGTTTCTGTATTCACATTATCTGAAATTTGCACATTGGCGGCCACAGACCCGCTCGCGGTCATGCTTGCGCCCGCACTGCCCTGGGCGGAGAACCCGTCATCCCTCACGTTCAACGTTCCGGACGCGCCAGCCTCGGCCGTGATATTTTCCTGCACATCCACCTTGACATTGTCGTTTTCAAACACGGTTGCGCCTGCATCCGCAGACAGATTCACACCCACATTGCCCTGGTAAGCAGTGGAATTGTCCGCGGCAGCATTGTCCACATTTTCATAACCAGGCCTGGATTGAGTGGCTGAAGACTGGGCAAGCGCGATGCCGAAGATGCTGAACAGCACATTCAGTTCAGCGCCCGTGAGCCCGGGCTCCGGTGTTCCGGCCTGGGCGGGCTGCGGCGCGGTTTCGGGTTGCGGAGCTTGCGCGGCCGGCGGCGGCCCCGCGTTTTGAGCGGGTCCGGTTGCGCCCGGCCCGCCGTTGAACAGTGTGAGGATCTGAGGCGCATTCTGATTGGCCTGCGCCAGAGTATCCAGAGCCCGCTGCCGCGAATCCGCGGGTGCTGCAGCGGGGCTTTCGTCGAACACATGAAACACAAGCGGCGCGGATTGCGCCTGGGCCAGAATTGATAAATCCGGTGCGCGGGGAGCGGATCCGGGCGCGGCGTTCAATGTCTGATCTCCGAAAAGATTGATGGCATTCGGCGCCGCTGCATTCTGAGCCAGTGCGCTCAGGGCGGCATGGGGCGCAACAGGCGGGGGCACGCCGCCGGGTTGCGGCGGTGCGGCCGGCGGCGGCTGCGCGCCGGGGGCTGCGCCGCGCACGCGCGACTGCTGAATCTCTATGCCATCCCCCAGCACATTCACGCCAAGTTCCCCGAGAATGCGCCCGGCAACAGCAGGCGGCGCACTGCGAATCAAAGCGCCCCCGGCTGCGGCGCGCTGCAGCGCGCCTCCGGGATTCGCGGCCAGCGCGTTGCGCACGGCATTGCCCGTAAAGCGCAGTGTAGCCCCGCCCTGCGGATTGCGCACTTGCAGGGTAAGCGCATCATTGCTGAAAACGCCTCGCACGCGCACAGGGCCGCTCACCGGCTTCTGCACAAAATCCCCACTCAAGCGCACGGGCAATTTGGGCTGTATCCTCCGTTGCCCTGATGCAGGCCGCAAACCGGCAACACCTGAATTTGACAGGAAATGAATCGGCGCCATGATCGCCACCCCCAATAGGCCCATGAGGCCGGGATGTTATCACACACGTCTTATGCCACAATGAGGTTTTATGATTTTATTATCTCAAATCATGCTGAAAAATGCAACATGACAGAATGTTCCACATAAAGCAACAGATGATATGTTTATTGGAGAGGGATAAAAATCCATGTGGATAGGAAACGATGAAAATGCAGTTGCGGCAAACTGTTGCCAGGCTGGTGTGTCTGTTATGGCCGGGCCATGCCCCCGCCGGGATTTTTGGGCAGGCCCAGCAGTTCGGCAAGGGCTTCCTGATCCATGGCCTTGTGCATGGCGACTTCCTTGGTGATGAGCCGCTTTTTCACAAGCTCGGTGAGGGACTGTTCCAGGGTGCACATGCCCGAGCTTTTACTTGTCTGCATGGTGGCGGGAATCTGGTGCGTTTTGCCGTCGCGGATAAGATTGCGCATGGCCGGCGTGGGCACCATGATGTCGAATGCGGCCACGCGGCCGCGGCCGTCGGCGCGGCGCAGCAGGGTTTGCGACACGATGCCCTGGATGTTCATGGACAACTGCATGCGCACCTGGGGCTGCTGTTCAGGGGGGAACACGTCGATGACGCGGTCAATAGTCTGGGCCGCGCCCGTGGTGTGCAGGGTGGCCAGCACCAGGTGGCCGGTTTCCGCGGTGGTCAGGGCCGTGCCAATGGTTTCCAGATCGCGCATTTCACCAATGAGCACCACGTCGGGGTCCTGGCGCAATGCACTCTTGAGCGCGTTGATAAAGGACATGGTATCGCGGCCCACTTCACGCTGGTTGATGAGGCTGCGCTTGTTGTGATGCACGAACTCGACCGGATCCTCGATGGTGATGATGTGTTCGTCGCGCGTGGCGTTGATGTAATCGATCATGGAAGCCAGAGTGGTGGACTTGCCGCTGCCCGTGGGGCCGGTGACCAGGATGAGCCCGCGCGGGCGGTCACAGTACTCCTTGATGATGGGCGGCAGATTCAATTCCTGCATGGTGCGGATGCGCATGGGAATAACGCGGAACACGGCGGCCATGGTGCCGCGCTGGTGAAAAGCATTCACGCGGAAACGGGCCTTGTCTTCATACGCATACGCAAGGTCGATTTCCCACTCTTCCATATATTCCTTCTGCTGCGCCTGGCTGAGGATACTGAAAATAATATCCTTTGTTTCATTGGGCGTGAGGCGCGGCAGCTCCAAGGCTCTGATTTCGCCGTGAACGCGCACCAGGGGCTGGTTGCCCACTTTAAGATGCAGGTCCGAGGCATCAAGCGTGAGCATATGATCGAGTAATTCGTGAATATGCATATCCGGGTCAAACCTCGCTTCAACGTTTCAACTGGCTCTGAAAATCCACAGGGAACTGGCATTTGGACAGGGCTTCTTCGAGCTTGATCTGCCGCTTGCGGTAAAGTTCCAGAAGATGCTGGTCCAGAGTGTGCATGCCCAATTCCTTGCCGGCCTGAACGATCTGGTGGATCATGAAGACTTTATTCTCACGAATAAGGCTGGAGATGGCGGGAGAGATAACCATGATCTCGTGCGCGCAGATGCGGCCCTTGCCCGAAGCTGTGGGCACCAGGGTCTGGGAGATAACGCTCTGCAGTGTCACGGACAACTGCATGCGGATCTGCTGCTGCTGGTGCGGTGGAAACACGTCGATGATGCGGTCAATGGTGGCAACGGCGCCCGTGGTGTGCAGGGTGGCGAACACAAGGTGCCCGGTTTCCGCGGTGGTGATGGCCATGGAAATTGTTTCCAGGTTGCGCAACTCACCCACGAGAATCACGTCCGGGTCTTCGCGCAGGGCGCTCTTGAGAGCGCGTGCGAACGAGCGGGTATCCTGCCCCACCTCGCGCTGGCAGATGGTGCAGTTTTTATCCCGGTGCAGGAATTCAATAGGGTCTTCAATGGTCAGGATATGTTCGCGGCGGGTATTGTTGACATGGTCAATCATGGCGGCCAGGGTTGTTGACTTGCCGCTGCCCGTGGGGCCCGTGACCAGAATCAAACCCTTGGGCCTGTCCGCGAGATTCTTGAGCATGCTCGGCAGGCCCAGTTCCTCGATAGTCAGGATTTTGAGCGGGATGGTGCGGAACACGGCCCCGGGGAACGTGCTCTGGCGGAACACGTTGACGCGAAAACGGGACACGCCCGGGAGGCTGTAGGACATGTCGCATTCGTTGGTTTCCGAATACTCCTTGCGCTGGCGCTGGTTCATGATGCTGAACGTCATCTGGGCGATCAGTTGCGGAGGATACGGATGCGAATCAATGGGGTGCAGTTTCCCGTTGACCCGGATGTACACGGGGCTGTTGGCCTTAAAGTGCAGGTCGGACCCGCCGCGGTCCACCATCATTTTCAGCAGGCCGTTCAATCTTTGTTTGGCTTCGTCACTCAATTTGCGTCACCTGGAATGGTAATGTTAAAAAATCCTTGGCATGTGATTTAAAACGATCCGACAATTGCATATTTTAGCGCAAACCCGCGTTTTTCGGGACATTTGATTGCGAATCATGGTGCAGAGGGAATTACGATCCAAACACTTTGCTCATATCCGGTTTGAGATTGATTTCCAGGGCGGGCTTGCATCCGGAATTGGGATCCTCAAATTTAAATTTGTCGAGTTGCAGTTGCTGCGGAATGGGAATGGGATAATCATCATTAAAACACGCGGTGCATAATTCATGGCGTGAGAGCCCGCAAGCGGCCACCATGCCCTCGATGCTGAGATAGCGCAGTGTGTCCGGCTTGATGATGGCCTCAATTTCTTCGACCGTGCGCGTGGCGGCAATGAGCTGGCTGGCTTCGGCCATATCGATGCCGTAAAAACAGGGGAACTTGACCGGCGGGCACGAGACGCGCATGTGCACTTCGCGCGCACCCGCGTCGTACATCATTTGCACGATCTGCGAGCTTGTGGAGCCGCGTACAATGGAATCATCCACGAGCACCACGCGCTTGCCGCCAACGGCTTCGAGCAATGGATTGAGCTTAAGCTTCACACCCAGGGCGCGGATGCGCTGGTCCGGCGCGATGAACGTGCGGCCCACATAGCGATTCTTGATGAGGCCCTCGTCGTAAGGGATGCCGCTTTCCTGCGCGAACCCGATGGCCGCGGGCGTGCCCGAGTCAGGTATGCTTATGACCACATCCGCATCCACGGGATTTTCCCGCGCCAGGTTCATGCCCATTTTCTTGCGCGAATAATAAAGGGATTTGTTAAGAATGTAACTATCCGGCCGCGCGAAATAAATGAACTCGAAGGAACAGGTCGCATTGCGCGGGGATTCGAGCTGATAAATTGTAGTGGGTCCAAAGTCGTCGATGCGCACCAGTTCGCCGGGCTTGATTTCACGCACAAACTCGGCGCCCACGATGCTGAGGGCGCATGTTTCAGAAGCAACAACCCAGCCGTGGTCATTGCCAAGGCGGCCGATGCACAGGGGGCGGATGCCGTGGCGGTCGCGCATGGCGTAAATCACGCCCGAGCGGTCCAGGATGGCCACGCTGTAAGCGCCCTCGATACGGTCCATGCATTCGGTGATGGCGGTTTCGAGATCGGGCGTGGGGTTGCGCGCAATGAGTTCCGCCATAATCTCAGTGTCTGTGGTGCCTTTGAGGCCGCCGTTGGTGTTGAGTTCCTCGCGGAACAGGCCGGCGTTGACCAGGTTGCCGTTGTGGGCCAGGGCGATATGGTGGTGCCCCTGGGCAACGATGGGCTGGGCATTGCGCTCAATACTGGAGCCTGTTGTGGAGTATCGCACATGGCCCACGGCGCTCTCGCCCTTCATGATGGTGAGCACCTTTTCGCTGAACGCCTGCGTCACGAGGCCCATATCTTTGTAGCATACGAGTTTGCGGTTTGTGCTGACCGCGATGCCCGCGCTTTCCTGGCCTCGGTGCTGCAGAGAGTACAAACCGAAATACGTGAGCCGGGCCACGTCTTCGTCTGGTGCGAACAGGGCGAAAACCCCGCATTTTTCGTGGATTGTTGCGCTGGGACAAGATGAGAACATTGGGAGCATCCCCTTGGGGCGTTGCGGCGGCGGGGCGTTGCGGAATTTCAATAGCCCACCGGTTCCGCCATCATCATAAGCTCAAAAACGCGTGTGATCAAGCGCGCGTCAACGGTTTTTTTCATTGCAATGCACACTGTGCATTTGGTGAAGCTTGCAACATTTTGAATACGGCTGCTTATTTCTGGTCTGATTCCCCTGTTATTCGGCGCATCACCGTGCGGTAAGCGAGTTCATCACCGCGCAAATCACGGCGAAAAATATCTCGATCCAGCTTTTCGTGGGTTTCGCGATCCCACAGCTTGCACGTGTCCGGCGTGATGTCTCCGCCGAGGTTAATTTCATTATTCTGGTCGCGTCCGAATTCCAGGGCGCAGTCAACGAGCACGATGCCGCGCCGCATAAAGAAATCTTTAAGCAACGCGTTAATCTCAATGCTTCGGGCCTGGAGCACTTTGACTTCGCCTTCGGATATATTGCCGGCTACGGATAAGTGTTCGTAATTGTACCGCGGATTGTTAAGGGCCTCATTCTTGAGCAGAAATTCCACAACAGGGATTGGGAGCACCTGCCCGTCCGGGGCGTCAAGGCGCTGCGCCAGGCTGCCCGCCGCCACATTGCTGCAATGCACTTCCAGGGGCAGGGTCGTGAGTTTGTGAACGATAAGCTCGGTTTCGCTGAACCGGTCCTCAATATGGGTTGGCGTGTCATTGCGTTCAAGCATGGCAAAACATTCGATACAGATTGCGGCGTTGGCCACGGCCTTTCCCGGAATATCCACCACGCCCTGCCCGTCCGGGGCCGCAGCCTGGTCCGTGTATTCCCGGATGTAAAACCCGGGCTCGTCCGTGGTCCAGACTTTGAGGCCGATCTCTTCTAACGCGACGATGTTTTTTTTCATTTGCGAATGGCCCGTCTTATCTCATTGGCGACCCGGCGCATTACATTCCGAATCGTTTGTAGATGGCGTCCACGTTGCGCAGATAGTAGCCCAGATCAAAACAGCCGGCAATATCCTGTGCGGACAGCAGCCCGGCCACTTCGGGATCCTGCGCGAGCAGATCCTTGAAATCAGCGCCCTTGCCCTGCCACACTTTCATGGCGTTGCGCTGCACGAATTTGTAGGCATCCTCGCGCGCCACGCCCTTGTCCACCAGGGCCAGCAGCACGCGCTGGGAGAAAACCAGGCCGCGGGTGCGGTTGATGTTGTCCATCATGGTGTCCGGATACACGAGCAGGTTTTCCAGCACGCGGCCCAGGCGCACGAGCATGTAGTGGAGCAGGATGCAGGAGTCGGGCAGGATTACGCGTTCCACGGAGGAGTGCGTGATATCCCGCTCGTGCCACAGGGCCACGTTTTCGATGCCCGCCATGGCGTTGGCGCGCAGGATGCGGGCCAGGCCCGCCAGGCGCTCGCAGGTGATGGGGTTGCGCTTGTGCGGCATGGCCGACGAGCCCTTCTGCCTGGCGCCGAAATATTCCTCGACTTCGCGCGTGTCTGTCTTTTGCAGGCTGCGGATTTCCGTGGCGATCTTTTCGATGGTGGCGCCGCACACCGCGATGGTGCACAGGAATTCGGCATGGCGGTCGCGCTGTATCACCTGGGTGCTGATCAGCGCTGGTTTCAATTTCAACCTCTTGCAGGTCTCGATTTCAATTTCCGGCGGAAGATTGGAATACGTGCCCACGGCGCCGGAAAGCTTGCCCACGGAAATACTTTCACGCGCGCGCTGCATGCGTTCGATATTGCGGTCGAACTCGGCGAACCACAGGAGCATCTTCATGCCAAAAGTCATGGGCTCGGCGTGAATGCCGTGCGTGCGGCCCATGCATGGGGTTTTCTTATATTTGCGCGCTTTTTTCTTGAGAATGCCGCGCACCTTGATGAGTTCTTTGATCAAAATATCCGCGGCGTCGCGCATGCGCAGGGCCTGGGCCGTGTCCAGCATGTCGGACGAGGTGAGCCCGAGGTGAATGAACCGGGAATCCGGGCCCACATATTCCGCCACATTGGTGAGGAATGCGATCACATCGTGGTCCGTATCTTTCTCAATTTCATTAATGCGTTCTACAGTAAAAGCAGACTTCTTCTTGATGACGGCCAGGGATTTGGCGGGGATTTTTCCGAGTTTGTGCCAGGCCTCGCATGCGGCGATTTCCACATCGAGCCATTTCTGAAATTTTGTCTGGTCCGACCATAGAGAACCCATGGGCTCATATGTATACCGTTCAATCATGGCTCTGAATCCTTTTCGGGGGTTTGAGGCGTGTTCACGCCTGGTAGCTCGCCCATCCGAGCTTGTCCAGCTTCTTGGACTTGGCCACGACTTTGGCGGCCTGGTCTTTGCGGAATGCAATCAAAGCGTCGCGCACCGATTCATCCAGGTGGGACAGGATCTGAGCGGCGAACAGGGCCGCGTTTTTGGACCCGTTGACTCCGACCACTGCGACTGGCACGCCCGGGGGCATCTGGGCCATGGACAGCAGAGAATCCAGGCCAAGCATGGGCGAGCGCATGGGCACGCCCAGCACGGGCAGCGGGGTAAGGGCCGCTATCACGCCGGCCAGATGGGCTGCGCCGCCCGCAGCGGCGATTACAACTTTGCCGCCGTTGTTTTCAAATTTTCGTATTGTCGTCTCAAGGTGCTTGGGCGTGCGGTGCGCCGAAGCAATGGTCACGGAAAACGTGATGCCAAGGGATTCCATGGTGGCCATGCAGGCTTTCATGGCTTCCAGGTCCGAATCACTGCCCATAATCACCGCAACCTGGGCGGCTTTGGCAGCAGTCGATTGCTTATTTGCCATTCCCTTTCTGCTCCAATGTCTTAATTTTGGATTTCTCTATGCCACCGTTTTTTATCGAGGAATCACCGGTTTCTCCGGTAACGCGCACACGGATTGTGGATGAGCCGAACAAAACCCAGTCCGTGGCCTTTTTGGCGCGGTCCGGGGGCGGGGCTTCGATGTCGAATTCGTCCCAGGCCTGGTCTTCTTCGTCTCCGTATTCGTCCTGGTATTTGTCTTTTTTATCCGGGGGCGCGGCGCTCATGGATGTGATCGTGGCCACGAGTTCATTATTGTGATCGCGTTCCAGAAATTTCTTAATGATGTCGTCCAGTGTGTCCTTTTTCCTGCCGTCCCGATCTTCACGCAGCCCATGTTCCGGGGTCGAGAAATCGTCCATCATAAAATCAAAGAATGTGCCTTCCATGCCGAACAGAGGACTCATGTATTTGACGCCGGAGAAAATGCGCACAACAGCAGTTCCCTCTGCCATGTCCGCTGGCACCTTAATGAAAATTTCCTGTTCAATCTCATTCTTTTTATAGGGACGAATCGTAACTTTGAGAGCAAGTTTCTGCCCGGGGTGAACCCGTGTCAATTCCCGGGATGAACGGCTGCTTCTGCGGCGTATTGGTGACTGTGCGCGCGAGCGCTCTTTACTGTCGCCTGCGGCATCCTCTTTCCGGGGCGGATCATCGTCCTCTTCGTATTCAAAATCCTCGTCTTGTTCATACTCGTCATTATCTTCGCCTGACTTATTATCCTTGATTCCGGAGCCCTTATCGCCATCCGCTCCATCTTTGCCGTCCTTGCCGTTTTTTGAATCATCTTCGGAGGCGCCCAGAATCTCACCGGTTTCCGGGTCCAGGAGTTCGGCTTTGACAATGGCCGCTGTGTCGTGAGAGGCTTTGAGCCTGATGTGCACTTTGAGGCCTGAAACACCGGCTTCCTGGAAATAATTTTCCTTGAGCAGGGACATGGCCATCATAAGTTCCTGCAAAGCCGAGGCGCTCACGTCATAACTGCTGTAAAACATGTTGCGCCGTTCAATGGCTGTATCCACGCCATCGGCCTTGAGTGTGAAATCCATGGTTGCGGTGCCGGGTCCGAAGCGGTCAATGGTGTTGTCGATGGCATTGACCAGCACAGCCACGATGAGGTTGGGAAGCAAATCCTGGTCCTGGACGATTTTAACGTGGAACTCGCGCTTGCGGCCAATGTCCGTGTCTTCCACGATCACGGAAAGAGGCACAAGCTTGGGGTATTTGTCGAGATATCCAATGACGCCGCTGCCTCGGTCCTGGCTGATGCACCCGCGCAGCAAGCCTGTGGATGTAATTTTGAAAGACAGGTACGAGCCGTTCATGATGGCAAGCACCGGGGCGTCGGCCAATAGATAGTTCACATCGCCCTTGCGGAAAAACGGGTGGCCGAATGCGAGCACTTTATTGCCGTCGATGGCCGTGACAGTACCCACAGCGGAGATATCAATGTCGCCCCGCACGAGTTGCACGGCCACGCTTTGCCCTGGCTTGAGGTCTTTGCCCCTGCCGATATCAACGGCGCCGCCGGAAGCGCGCGCACCGGTTTCGCGCGCAGCCGCCATGCTCTCGAAGGGTAGCAGGTCCAGGCCGCTTTCTTTAAAAAAAGGCTTCAGGAATTCATAGGATCTCTCGGAAATGCCGCGAATGGCCACAGGCGCCAGCGCAAGCACCGGGTGCAGCACATGCGGCCCGGTTTCGGTGTTTGTGTAGTCCAGCAGGCTGTAGCTCACACCGTCCACGCTCACCGGCGGCTCGATGCGCACTTTGCCGGGAGTATCCATGTAATCGTACGCTTGCATCATGTCCCGGATGGGCGTGACGCCCCCCAGGGAATGGTCGCTTTCCGCGAATGTGGAGGATAGAGCGCCCACGAGCTTGCCGCCGATGTATACCGGGGAGCCGCTCATGCCCAGGGCCACGCCGCCCTGGCTCTGGATCAAAGCCCCGGACACGCGCACAAGCACCATGTCGCCGCCGCCCGGGCCGCCCCCGGGCAGGATGCCCAGCACTTCCACATCAAAAGGCTGAGGCTCGGCGCCGCGAAACACCGTGCGCCCCTGCCCTTTCATTCCGGCGCGCACTTGATCCATGGGAAGAATATTCAGCCCGGCGCAGGCCGGCGCTCCGCTGATCGCGGCGGCTATGGCTATCATCAATAACAGGATAAGTTTTTTCATTCGCTCACATGCAATCCTTGGAAATACGGATTTTTTCGACCCGTTTTCAGCACGATTTATGATTATATCATTATGTTTATTCAATTGGTAGGGAACCGGCCACAAAGTGGCGCAAGGAGAATCATACGCAAATCAGTCTATATAGCCCAGTCCGCGCAGGCGGTGGGCCAGGCCATCGACTTCTTCAGGCGTTTTATTGCTGAAACAAGCTTTGTCCCCCGAATGCCTGAGTGTTTTATCATAAATCCTGTCGAGATCCATTTTCAATGGCTGTGCAATTCTCCCGAATTTCTCCCGGTCCAATCCAAGCAGATTAACCAGTTCATCCGGGTCCGCTTCAATATCGTAGAGCTTCTCATTCATTGCCGTGCGCACGTGCACCAGAGCCTCGTCAATTAAATCTTTCCGGGAATGCACGCCATCAGCCAAAAGCCCCGACTCTTCTTTAAGGCTTTGCTCGTTGTCAAATATGAGCTTGGTTTTCCGGTTAACGGCCCTGATGAAATCATAAGGCGCGGCATCCAGATCATGCTGAGTGAGCGGTTCCCCACATTCCACATACTTGAATTGCGGCGTGCGCAAAGCCCTGTAAAACACAAGCCAGTCAAACTCGAAATTTTTCCGTTCCTCCATGCACCTGTTTTGAAACTGCGGCACCAGGAACTCGGAGGCGACTTCGCAATGCTCACAATACGCCACAGAATCCGAATCATCCCGGCCCAGCATGAGGGGAACAAGGCTGCGCCCGTCCATGGCGTGGCCGGGTTGAGGGGCGACGTCGCAAAGGTCCAGGAGCGTGGGCGCCAAATCCACAGTGCTCACCTGCCGGGTCACGGTTTTCCCCTCAGGCAGCATGCCGGGGGCTTTGATGATGAATGGAATGCGCATCAGCCCTTCAAATGGAAAGCAACTGTGCTGAAAAAGCGGCTCCACGGAACGCTCTTTGTGGTTCACGGTTTCCCCGTGGTCTGACAAGAGAACGAGTATGGTGTTATCCAGCATACCCAGGCGGCCCAGGCCTTTGATGATGGATTGCAGCCGCCCTTTATCAAACGCCGTGACGCCGTCCACATACAAAGGCGCCTGGGATTCCACGGGATTCATGGCGCCCTTGTTCCAGTGTTTATGCCATAAATCCATCCAGTTTTCTCTTAATTCATCAATATTCGTGTAGCCCGGAGACGCATTCAGCTCCATGAAAAAATATTGCTTTAACATGTGCTGCAAATGATTCATAAAGGGCTGATGAAGCCCATACGGATATGCGCCGGCCCCGTACGGAATGTGAACATCCCACAAATGCAGATATGCGGCAAAGGGCGGTTTGAGTTCCGCAGCCAGTTTTTTCAAAAGTGAGGTGTGCCGTTCCGTGGCCCAATTACTGTGATAAATGTGCGCACAGCCGTCCAGGGTGCCGTTGATTTCGCTGAAACCATGGGGGTCGCAGGCCGCAGTGTCATACCCGGCTGCGGACAAATGCTCCCACAGGGTGCGCACCTCCGGGATTCTGGGTCCGCCGAACAGGGAGCGCACGCCATTCACCGGCCCCCGGCAACCCGTGAACATGGCCGCAATCGAGGGCGGGGTGTTGCTGGCCGATGTGATGGCCTGCGAAAAGAACACGCCCGTGCGCGCAAGCTCATCCATGACAGGGGTTTGCAATCGGTCCGCGCACCGGTACCGATCCAGAAACCGGGTTTGCCCGGCCGCACCGATGCAGTCATATCTAAGGTCGTCCACCATTAGGACAATGACATTCGGCTTGTCTGATGCTGTTTTCATGCCACATAATATAGCAAATCACGCGCGCCGTTCAAAGACGCACGGCTCTGCCGCAGAAATGGCGCCGGCATTCAAACCACAAGAATCGCAAGTAGATGTCAGGAAACCGGACAATGCGTTGATTATGTATAAAGGAAGCGCGCGCGCGGGCGCTTGCCAAAGATGTGTTTGCTCTCTAGAATAATGGCGATGTGAGACATGTGATAAGGATTCGTATTTTAGCTACTGTGTTTTTCATTCTCGTTGCTGCCGCGGTGCAGCCGGCGCCGGCTATGGGATTGGCCGAGGACATCAGCCGCGAGTTTGAATACATCGACGGCCTCGTGAACCAGGGCGCGGAAACCGGCCACCTTGTGCTTTTCGATAAAGCGCACCGCACCCTGGCGAACCTGTCTGTGACTGCACAGAAACTTGAGGACCCCACGGACAAAACGCTGGTCTACCTGTCCGCCGGTTATTTCTATGTGCGCATGTGCGAAGTCCTGCCCATGCTGCAACTGTCCACCACCACCAACCCCGAGGGATACACCATCGACTGCGTGGCTGAAAGCGAAAAACAATTTCAGCTTGCTTTGGACACAGCCGAAGCCGAACTCGTGAACACGGCGCTTGCGGACACACATTTCTATGTGGGCCTTGGATACGACGCCATGCGCGGGTACCTGGCGGAAATCCCGGATAGCGACACCGGATCCCTTTACAACAAAGCCCGTGAACACATCGCACGCGCCGCGGAAATGGGAACCAGTTTCCCAGGGGCTAAAAACGTGCTTGCCCGATTCCCGGCCGCAGGTCCGCAATCTGACAGGCCCGCAGTGCAGCGCGACACATTCCTTCAGATTCACCGCATGTTCTACATGGACCGCATGTTTCCGCGCACCCCGGAACTGAGCGACGGTGTGGAAGTTTCACCGGTCAAAATGCTCAACCAGAACGAAAAGCAAATCTACATGGATTACCGCTGGCGCTTCTCGATCCAGAAACCGGACGATTCCTGGACCTTCGCCACCAGCACAAACAAAACCGATCTCAGGCTTTCCATTTTCCAGAACCCGGGATCCGCCGGAGCGCGCCCTGCCCTGACCCTGGTCGCGCACAACCTTACGGAACAGGAACAGGGCCAGATTCTTTCAGACCTGGTGCAAAAAAGCACGACCCTTCTCACTCAGGCGGGCTACGTTATTGAATCACGCAAAGAGGACATTCAATACCAGGGATACCCGGCTGCGGAAATTGTTCTGACTTATTCCTACGCCGACCTGGGTGTCAAAAACTCCCAAGAGGAGAATGCGGAATCAGGAGACACAGGAGACACAGCGCAGGCCGGCCTGGACACCAAACATTACATGTTCCTGATTCTGGCCAATAATATTGAATATATCATTTCATTCAGCACGCTGCGCAAAGATTACGGGAAACACTTTCCCGACATGAAGATGATCGCCAATACTTTTACTCCTTTCTGACAACCCATGCGATTCCACACAAACACGCCAACCGTGAAAAACCGATTCCTTACTTGCCTCTTCCTTGTTATTTGCACGGCCAGCGTTGCGACCACAGCAAAGGCCGGACCCCTGCAGCGCGATATTCTCGAATTGGAAAAACACATCATCACGGACAGTTCCGACACCGAGTCCATGCTGCACTTGTCGCGCCTCTACATTGTGGCGGGCGATTACGGCGATGCACAGAGCATGCTTGAGCGCGTGCTCGAACAGCGGCCCGGGAATCCCGATGTGCTCACCGAACTCGGATTCATGCACCAGGCCCAGGGGGATGTTGCCGGTGCGCAGAATTATTACAATCAAGCGCTAATCCTGGACCCGAACCACCCCGTGGCGACCATGAACCTCGGCCTTTCTTTCCTGGCTTCCGGGGACCGGGCCAGCGCCGCCGCGTCCCTGAATTCCGCCATTGAAATCAACACGCGCTTGCTTGAAGAAGTCCGCGCTGCACGCCCTTCAGGCCCGGAAGCCATGCGTGAAAACAACAATTTGCAGGTCCACTACCTGTCCAACCTGGCCCTGTGCCACCGCGGACTGGGCCAACTGGATATCTCACTGAAAATGCTCCGGGAAGCCAGGCTGCTGGCGCCCTCAGACCGTGTTATCGCAGCAAACATCGAGGCTGTTCGCAATCAACTCACGGTTTCATCTTCAAGCAGCCTCATAACGTCTGATCAACTCAGAGCTATGAAAACCCAGCCGCCTCTGGTTTCTTCCTATATCGAATCCGCAGCAGCGGCGCCTGTTTTACCAACGGATATCCGGGAAACAGTTGTCCGCAAAGAACAACCCGCTCCGCAGGAATTGGCAGATGCAAATTTCCCAGCATCCGTGAACGCGGATATTCACCAGGAAACACAATCCGCACCGCCTGTGGTGGAAACACCGCCTGTGGTGGAAACACCGCCTGTGGTGGAAACTCCGCCTGTGGTGGAAACTGCGCCTGTGGTGGACCCGGGATCATCACCAGGCAATGGTTTTGTTGAACACTTTGAAGCTGGAAGCGCCGCCATGGCGCGCAACGACTATGAAGAAGCCATCAGTGAATTCGTGCGCGCCACGCACTTCAATCCCGAACACGCAAAAACATATATATTGCTTGCAGACGCGTATCACAAGACGGGTCAGGGCGAAAAAGCCCTGCGCGCGGCGGAACGCTCCGTGGAACTGGATGGGACAAACCATAGAGCGAGCCTGCTGCTCGCAGAACTCGAAGCCGGCGCAGGACGCGGCAGAGCCGCTGAATCGCGTGTGACAGCCGTACTCAAAAAGGATCCCGGCAACACCGAAGTGCGCAGTGCATACTGCACCGTGCTGCGCGATTCCGGACAGGATGTGCGCGCCATGGCGTTTGGCAAACAGTGGCTCGACTCCGAACCCGCATCCGTGGACGCCGCCGCATGCCTGATAAGTGCACAGCACATGTGCGGCAGATTGTTTGAAGCCCTGCAAACACTCAAGACGGCGCTGGAACTGCATTCTTCAGACCAGCGCCTGCTCGCACTCAAACAGAACCTGATTCAGGCCGCTCGCGATAATAACATCGCGATTCCCGATTTGCCCGATGCGGGCGCGCCACCAGTGAAAACAATCAAAATCGGGGTTGATCACAATGTGGATCATCCCATGGCGCAATTCCCCGGATTTGAAACACTCACGCCTTCGGCGCCGCTCGCAGAAGCCGTGCTCAACGTCAATCCAAGCGGCGCTATAAACGCACGCAAACAGCCCATTCCTGTTCCCCCTTCCCTGTCGTTTGAAATAAAAGAACAAATCAGCGCATTCCAGGCCGACGCATATTTGGCGCCCCCGAGTGCGGAATTCGACTGGGAACTGCTCTATAAGCTTCGCGGCGCACTGCAGGGCCACTGGATATTCCCAAATGCGGACGGAAACCTGTACCTGATGCAACCCGGAAACCGCCCGGGCCGCGCCCTGGCAAAGGGCGCGCAGCCTTCGATCTCGGCCGATGGCCAGGCGCTCGTGTATGTGGCCGCCGGGCGCGGAGGACATGCGGTCCAAGTCATGAATCTGCAAACGCGCACTGTGGAAACACTGCTCGACGGAGCACGCATGAAGCAGGCGTACAAAGTATTTTTCCGCACCCCCGTTCTGTCACCGAACAGAAAATTCCTGTCCGTGCTCGCAAACATGGGGGACGGTGTATACGAACTGATCATTCTGGACACCATTAATGACACGCTCATGCGCCCCCTGCCCGCGCAAAACGTTTTCGCAGCAACATGGGACGCCACCAACCGCCGCGTGATATTTTCTGCGGACCCATGTCCCAAAAGCAGCGCCGGCGCGCGCCAGTGCCTCGGATCATTCAATCTTGACGACGGGCGGGTCACGTGGTTCGACGCCACAGCGCCTACAGCCGACGGCGCAGGCCGCGTGCCCATCGGAAACATCAAGTCATCAGTGCCCGTTCTGTCCCCCTCGGGAAAATATCTGCTTGTGTACAGCATCGAGCATTACATTGACTCTGCGTCCGTTCTAAACATGGAAACAGGCGCGGCGCGCGAGCTGGAACCGCGCGATATTAACGGGTCCAAGGTTTTCGCCACCGGCATGGGCTGGTCTCCGGACGAAACCCGCCTGGTATTCGCACACATGAACGACATCTGGGTTATGGACGCCGACGGCAAGAACGCATTCCCGGCCGAACAATCTATAGGCGCTCTGCCGCCGGTGCTCTGGTGGCCGTAAACAAGCATGGATAAACAACTGACAAAAGCATCCTACAACCCGGTGATGGTCACAGTGTTTGGAATTCTGCTTGTCGGCATCCTGGGACTGACCGACTATTTCACCGGCGCGGAATTGTCTTTTTCTATTTTCTATTTGATTCCTATTGTTCTTACAACCTGGTATTCAGGCCGATATTCCGGACTGGTCATATCCTTTTTCGCAGGCGCCACCTGGCTGTATTCCGATCTGCTGACACATTCGGTTTATTCCAGTGTTTTCATACCATATTGGAACGCCTCCGTGCGCCTGGGTTTCTTTATAATCACCAGCACCATGCTCACGTCCCTGCGTAAATCGCTAAAAAGAGAACAGGAAATCGCCCGTACGGATTCCCTCACCGGCGCGTATAATTCCCGCGCATTCATGGAACGGGCCGAAGCGGAACTTGAACGCGCACACCGCAACAATGAACCGTTTACCCTCGCATACATGGACTGCGACAATTTTAAAACTGTGAACGATTCCCTGGGACACAATGTCGGAGACACTCTTCTGTGCGTACTCGTGGAAACCATTAAATCCACGGTGCGCACCTATGACACTGTGGCGCGGCTCGGCGGCGACGAATTCGCCATTCTGTTTCCGGAAATGGATGCAGCACATGGCCGCAGCGCTTTGG
>Ga0351973_1030_pt1 | contig 46864 bp, 33 predicted proteins | sample BONcelFGM3001E14_FD_206745 | JGI IMG/M metagenome (GOLD analysis project Ga0351973, IMG submission 206745) | Enriched cells from coal bed in the Powder River Basin, Montana, United States - BONCAT cells FGM rep3 HSBNCT.FGM.300.1.E14 ...
AAATGGAAATGCGGAAGAAAAAGAAAAGGCAAAGGATTAACGCAGAGGAGCGCAAAGGCAGCGCATAGGGGCGCAGAGAAAAACATTGTCTTGCCATGGGCCATGATGTGGCCCATGCAAAAACAGCCTTTGCTTTGCGGCCTTCGCTTAACCTTCGCACCCTCTGCGTTAATCTTTTTATCATTTGCTTTCGTCCTTTGCTTTTGTCCTGGTTCCTGCTTTTGTTTGTGGGGTATAAAAAAATGAGACACAAAAAAGCGGACATGGCGCGGCGCGCGGATTGGCCGAAAATCGTGAATATCCGCACAAATAAAAGAAGAAATAATTTCAGAAAAATTTTCCGCCCGCGCAAAAAAGGGGTGTGCAAATCGTATTTTTGATTTCAATAATGAGACACTTTTTCAGTGCTTATATATTAAGGAAATTATTGTAAAGTGAGGCAAGACAAAGGACACCGCGGAGACGCAGAGTCGCGGAGGCGTCTTTTCAGGGCGCGGCGTACGCCGCGCCCCCCATCCTGCCTATCCTGGAAATAGGTATGGTGTCCCCCTATTTGCATTCATTCATTATGCGCCTGGTTCTTTTGAGTTTCTTTATCCCTGGTTCTCCGGATAATCCCATTTACGTGTTCTTCGAGTCGAAAAATTGCATGCTGTATGTTTAAGAAGTCGCAGACAGGGAATATAGTGGTTGAGCCCAAGAAGATTCCCCCCGAACAGAGAGGTGGACGTTATGAAACGCATGAGTCGAGCATTTTATGGAATGGTATCCGGGTTTGCCCTGCTGCTGGCCGTGATCCTGTCCGGCTGCGGCGGCGGAGGCGGCGGCGCAGCGCCTGAGGTGCAGGTTCCCGAGGACGCCTCGGGCGTGATTGTGGGCGTCATTGAAACCCAAGCGCTCACCACGGGCGCAGCGCGCGCCACAGCCGCTTCCGCAGCCCGCAAAGTGGAAGGCGCGCAGGTCTACGCCTTTCCCGCGGACACGGCCGAAGAGCTGCTGTTCCCGGACGGCTCCGCGCCCAGCGCGATCACGGATTTCGAAGGCCGGTTCATCATTACCGGTTTGCCTTCAGGCAACCATACCCTTATCGTGGACGTGGACGCGGACGGAACGGCCGACGGCATGATTCTCAACATCACCGTGGCCAAGGAGAAAACCACCGACTGCGGTGCGCACAAGGCCGAAACCCTGCATCCCGCGCCCGAAACCGCGGGCGGCAAAAACCGCAGGGGAACCTGGTGCGACGTGTCTCTGGACAAGGTGATCTATGCCACCGGCCAAACCCTGGAAATCACCCTGTACGCCAAAAACGAAACCGAAACGGACAGGGTGTGCGGCGTGCTCATCAACAAGCGCAAGGGCAAGGACCACGAGGAACAGTGGCGCAGCGATTTCGCGGATGCCTCCCATTATATCACGGTGCCCGCGGGCGGCGCGGCCACGGACATCATCTACAAGGTCATTCCCGAGGAATGGGCCCTCACCAACACCAATCAGGGTTCCGATTACCAGGTGTTCCCCATCACCGGGGATGGCAGTGTCTGGGACAAGGGCAAAAAGGATAATTTCAATATCCTCAAGGACAAGCTCTGCGCGGGCGGCGATGACGGCACAGACTGTGACGCAGACACCGGCGATGATGGAACAGTCCCGGGTGATGATGGCGGAACCACCGGCGATGATGGAACAATTCCCGGCGATGACGGCGGCACAGTCCCGGATGACGGAGACGGCACAGTGCCGGGCGATGACGGCGCCGTGGATGACGGCGGCGCGCCCCTGTGTGGTGATACGGCGGTGGTGTGCAGCACGGATGCGGATTGTGATGACGGCGATGTGTTCACCACCGGCGCCTGCATGGCTCCGGGCACATGCGATGCCTGGTGCCTGTACGGCGACGGCTGATTCGTGTGAAATGCCGCATCGCGAATATGAATGAAAAGGCCCCGCCTTAGCCTTAACGGCGGGGCTTTTATTTGGATCCAGCAGGTTATGTCAGCGTTTGCGGCATCCCGGGGCAGCGGTTTTTTTTTCATAGAAAATGCCGCCCGTGGGGCGGCATGTTTCCTTTCACACCGGCAATAGGGTTATGCCGGTTGTCCATCCGCGTTTCTGCCGTATGTGGCTTAGTCGTCTTCGTCTTTTTTGCGCTTGAACAGCTTGGTCACGCTCTCGCCCAGGTCGGTGACGGTGCGAAAATAGGGAAAAATTGGGACAGCCAACGTTTTTGTGTTTGCCTTGCGACCGTGAAAACAGAGGACAGGCACATTGTGGAACGTGATGCCAGCCCCTGCGTTTCGCTGCGTGATTAATATAGCGGTGGAGCAGCCGAGACAGGAGTTATCCCAGAAATTCACGGGGGACACGATCCGGAATCAAAGGCCGGATTCCGGTCATGTCCCCGGAATTCGCCGCCTCTGCTCGCAATTCCACCAAATCCACTTTCACAAAGCCAAATGCTTTCCTGATTCATTTATTTCAATATTTATCAATCAACCCGTAGCGGATGGCGAAGCGCGTGATGTCCGAGAGGTTTCGGAGTCCGAGCTTGTCGAAAATCCGTTTTCTGTATGTTTCCACTGTGCTGACGCTGATGCAGAGTTCATCGGATATTTCTTTGTTGATGCGGCCCCGGGCCAGGCGGATGAGCACCTGAAGTTCTCTGTCGGATAATTGCCCCAAAGGATTTTCCGCGCCATCCTGGAATGTGCGAAATGTCATGGCTTCCATGATGGATGGGGTGATATATGTTTTTCCGGATGCGATGCGGCGGATGGCGGTGAGCAGTTCATCCGGGGATGTGCCTTTGAGAATGAACCCCGAGGCGCCGGCCTGGATGAGGCGGATGGCGTATTCTTCGTTGTCGTGCATTGTGAGAATCAGGACGCGGATGCCGAGCTTTTCGGCAACAATCTGGCGCGTGGCCTCGATGCCGTCCAGGTCGGGCATGGCGAAGTCCAGGAGGGCCAGGTCGGGCTTGAGCTCGCGGCACAGGGCCACGGCGTGCCGGCCGCATCCGGCCTGGCCCACCACGGTGATGTCCGGCTCGGTTTCCATCAAACGGCAGAGGCCTGCGCGCACGAGTTCATGGTCGTCTGCGATGATCATGTGAATCATGAATGGCTGTTCCTTTCATAGGGGGCCAGGGGCACGTCCAGTGTCACGCGCGTTCCCTGTGGCTGGTTGGCAACAATCGTGACCCGGCCGTGGCATAATTCCGCGCGCCGCGCCATGCCGATAATCCCGAATCCGCTGCTGTGGTTCTGGATGTCGTTCATGGCGCAGCCGTTGTCCGACACGGTGAGGGCCAGGCGGTCCGCGCGCTGTTCCAGAGATATGGCCACGCGGTCCGCCCGGGCGTGCTTGACCACGTTGTTCAGGGACTCCTGCAACACGCGGTACACGTGGATGGCCACATGGGACGGCACCCTGTGTTCGGGAATATGCTCCATGCGCACGTCAAACTGCAATCCACTGTGATTTTCAAAATCCCGGATAAGCGCAGTGAGCGCGGAGCGCAGGCCCAGGTCGTCCAGCACCGTGGGGCGCAGGCCCTTGCAGATGCGGCGCAGTTCCACGGTGATTTTTTCAAGCATGCCCGAGATTGCGTCCGCGAATCCGTGGGCCGCGGTTTCGGGCACCTGTTTTTTCATCATATCGAATTCAAGGCGCAGGGCCGTGAGCTGCTGGCCGAGTTCATCGTGCAGTTCGCGGGACAGGCGCGCGCGCTCCTGCTCCTGCATGCTGATAACGCGCTCGGACAACTCGCCCAGGCGCCGTTCCATGCGCTTGCGCTCCTTGATTTCTGTTTGCAGTTCGCGGTTGGCGCGCATGAACTCCTGGGTGCGTTCGAGCACGATTTCCTCAAGATGCGTTTTGTGCCGTTCCAGCTCTTCCTGGGTCTGCTTGATGTCCGTGATATCCGTGGACATGCCGCACAGCGCATACGGAGCGCCGCGCTCATCGAACAGCGGAAACTTCACTGTGTAGTAAGTGCGCACGCCTCCGGCCATGGGGATGCGGTCCTCGAATTCCAGGGGCCGGCCCAACTCCAGCACACGTGTGTCATTGCTGCGTATGCGGACGGCTGTTTCATCATCAAACAAGTCATTGTCCAGGGGATGGGCGATGTTTGCAAACACTTGTTCGTAATAGTTTCGGAACAAATTGTTCACGAGGATATAGCGGAAATCGAGATCCTTGAGATAGATTAAGGACGGCGCGTTATTAATAATGGAGTTCAAGCGTTCCTCGCTGCGGCGCAGGGCTTGTTCAGCCTGCACCCTCTCGGTGATATCCTCCACAATGCCGTCAAAAAACCGGATGCCGCCGGAATCATCGCGCACGGCGTTGGCTGTGACCGCGCCCCAGAATATTTCACCGTTCTTTTTTCTGAATTTGAGGGGTTCCTCGGCCAGGTGGCCCGTGCGCGAGAGCTTGTCTGAAAACAGCCTGCGCTCATCGGGATTCACATAGATATCAGAAACATTGAGCGCGAGGAATTCGGCTTCCGAGTCGAACCCGAACATGGCCACGATAGCGGGATTGGCCATGATGAATTCGCCTTTGTCTCCGGGCGTGTTGCGGTAAAGGCCCACGGGCACATTGTTGAACAGGGTCCTGAAATTGCTGTGGCTCTCGCGCACCGCCGCTTCGGCGCGCTTGCGCAACAGAATCTGTTTACCCAATGCGGCGTTTGCGCGGTCGAGATCCGCAAGCCCGGGGTGCGCGCACACATCGCGGGCCAGGGCGGCAATCCGTTCGGGCGACACGGGCTTGTGCTCATAAGCAACCACGCCGCGCCGTCCCACCATGGCCAGGGCGCTCTGCACCGTGATGTCTGAGGATATCAAAATGCACGGCAGGCCCGGCGCCAGGTTCTGCAGTTGCTCCACAAAAGCCGCGCCATCTATATCAGCAAGGCTCACATTCACCACAGCGCAATCCAGGGCCATGGACCCAGCGCACTCAAGCGCCCTGGCCCCGGTTTCTGCCTGGACAACATCAAAGCCGCCATGCGCCAGAACCTGGCTCCATGCCTTCATCTGGCCGGGGCAATTATCAACAATAAGAATTCGATATTGTTCAGTCATGGCATTTCAACCCGTTGTAGCTGAATAAACGATGATAATACTCCTGAAATTAATATGGCACAAAACAACAACAATATCCACAAAAGCAATATTCCCCCATAGGAGGAAACCGTACCTGAGGATGATTCACACCGCAATGGGGAATACAAAATTCAGCCACGCGTCTAATGATTCCGAGAGCGCGAAAGCAAAATCATTGACACCCTTGGCCCGCCCCGTTTAGAGTATAAACCATTGCACCGCGCCGGAGTGGTGGAATTGGCAGACACAGGGGACTTAAAATCCCCCGGGGGGCAACTCCTGTACGGGTTCGAGTCCCGTCTCCGGCATGTCCAGTGCTGTTTCTCTTTGTTGTATTGGTTCCCCAATCATGTGTGTGTTACAATGCGGGTATTCGGTTTTCGTTTCAATCTGTAATTCCGCATTATCAATAGATCATTGGAGTCTCTGACGCATGCAATCCATTGACACCCCATCCGGCGCTGCAAAGCAACGCATGACGCCTTATCTGGTCGGCCTTCTGGTTCTTCTGTGTTTCGGCACGTTTTGTGAAGGATACGATTTTTTCATTCTAAGCCTTGTGGTTAAAAAACTCGGCGCAGAATTCGGGCTCGCGTCCACGGACATATTCAAGTCCACGGTGGCTATCGTGAACATAGGGGCTGTGCTCGGGTTCTTTCTGATCAGGCTTGGCGACCGCATCGGGCGCAAACCCATTCTGATTGTGTCGATACTTGGGTTCGGATCTCTGAGCGTTCTCACGGCGCTTGCGCCCAAGGACTCCCATGCGGTGCAGGTGGGCCTGTTCGGGTTCCACATTTTCACGGCAAACAGTTCGCTGATTTACTTCACCGTGGTTCAGTTTTTCACGAAACTGTTTCTGGTGGTGGAATTCGGCACGGCCATTATCATGGTGTCCGAGGAAATGCCTGCGCTCAAGAGAGGCATGTACGTTGCCATCCTGGAAGTGACCGGAGGGCTTGGGGGCATTTTCGCGGCGCTTGTGCATGGCGGCATCATGGAACAATGGGGCTGGCGGGGCTTGTATTGGATCGGCGGCGCGCCCCTGGTTCTTGTGCCCATTATGTTTTTCTTTATGAAAGAAACCACGCACTTCAGGCAGATAAAGGCGAACAAGCAGAATGTGCGCCAGCCCATGTGGGGCATCTGGAAAACGCCGAGCAAAAAGTACCTGCTCATTGTGGGCGCGCTGTGGTTCCTGGCTTACCTTTCCTATGCGGCGGTTGTTTATACATGGCCCGCGTTTGCGGCCGAAGAGCGCGGCTGGTCCGAGAAAGACATTGGCGTGCCCATGGCCATCGCGTCGGTGATCGGCATGCTGGGATATCTTGTGTGCGGTTTCTGCCTGGACAAGTTCGGGCGCAGAAAAACGGGGATTATATTTTTCGCATTCAGCGCCGCGGCCCTGGTCTGGACGTTCACATCCACGCAATCCATGATGATTCCGTCGCTGGTGGCCAGCATGTTCTTCATATTCGCCCTGCTGCCGATTTGCAGCACATATAATGCGGAACTGTTTCCCACGGAAGTGCGGGCCAGCGCCATGGCCTGGGGCAATTACATGCTGGGCCGCCCGGCGCAGGTTGTGGGGCCATTTGTCACCGGAACCGTGGGCGGCTTCTTTGGAAGCGTGGGCATCGGGGCCAGTGTTCTGGCCGTGGGCCCGTTCCTTGCGGTTTTCGTGGTTATGATGTTTCTGCCGGAAACAAAGGGTGTGAACCTGGACAAGGTGCATTAACCGCTGGTTTCACACCTGTTTTTTTTCTATAACTATGGCTGGCTGAAATTTTGAAAAGGGGTTATTCGACATGGCGGACTTGAACGGCAAAGTGGCGTTGGTGACCGGGGCATCCAAAGAAGGCGGCATCGGGCGCGCCATTGCATTGCGCCTGGCGCGCGATGGAGCGGACGTAATCGTGGCGGACCTTTGCAGTGATAAAAGCGAAAAGGATGCGGTGTGGAAGGGCCTGCAGGATCGCGTGCGCGAATTCGAGGCCCTGGGCCGCCGCGGCCTGGCCTGCCATGTTGATATCACTGACGATAAAGTCGTGGACGCATTGATTGGCGAGATAAAAGAAAATTTCGACCGCCTGGACATTGTGTGCAACAATGCGGGCGCGGCATTCGGCATGAATCTTTCCTATATGATCAGTCCAACGGACTGGCGCAAGATGATCGACATAAATCTCACGGGCACGTTCCTTGTGTCGCGCGCCGCAGCCCAATGGATGACGCGCCTCAACAACGGGGGCAGCATTATCAACACCGCCTCCTGGCGCGGCTGGCACCCGCACATCTTCATGGCCGCGTACAATGCTTCAAAAGCCGCCGTGATTTCCCTCACCCAGACCATGGCCCTGGAACTGGCCGCGCAGAAAATCCGCGTCAACGCCATCTGCCCGGGCAAGGTGGACACGGATATGGAACGCGCCGCCTGGGAGCTGAAAGCAAACGCGTTCGGCAAATCCCTGGACGATTTAATCAAAGAAGAGACAGACAAAATCCCCTTGAAGGTCATCGCCAAACCCGACGACATCGCAAATCTGGTCTCGTTTCTGGCTTCCGAGGAATCATTCCATATGACAGGCCAGGCCGTGCAGATTACAGGCGGCATGGACATTGTCCGCGTATAAACCGTACGCGCAATGCGCCTCTGACATATCAGAGAAATGATTCGTTGTGCAGCAGTGAAAATATTTTCTGTATAGTGAAAAATTTGCGCCCCGAAAGGTCAGGGTGTGTGTGCGTCTGTTTCAGACAAATCCGGATTTTGCACGCAGGGGGCATCGCGGTCCGGCCCTGCGGCGTGCAGGGTGTGCGTTTCCATATCCAGCAGAAACGGGCGCCATTTATCAACAAAAATCCCGCCGCTTCGGCCCTGGTCCACAACAGGAATGTTGAGCGCCAGTTCCACGGTTGCCGCGCAGTATTCAAACCCGGCCACGGGCATTGCCTGCGACACGAATTGCTCCTCGAATTCGCCATTCTTATCGAACCGAAGCAGGTCCCATTTCATCTCATCCGTAAATACGAAAAAATAATTCAAAAAAGCACTGCGCCCGGCAGCCGCCCCATAGACCCAGGTAATGTCCTGCGGGCTATCCGCATTCCCGGTTCTCTCACTCCAGAAAATGGTTGCCGGGTCAAAGTTCCAGCCGGATAATTCTTCCCAGGGCTTTCCGTTCTGGTTGAAAATGGGATAGCGAGCAAGAAGCTGTTCGCGTACGTTCGGCGCCTGAGCGTCTTCAATCAATAACCCATCGGCATCGGTGAATGCGTCATTTCTGTCTGCAACCCAGCGGAGCTGAGCATAAAGCCTCTGGCGGCGCAGGATATCGCGGGATCTCTGCTGCTGGAGTCCTTTGCCGGAAAGGGCCGCGGATTCGAGCAACTGTTGAAATGCATCGGAATGAACAAGTACGGCCATATCGGCCGGAGCTTCGGCATCGGCAAGCCGGCTGGCAAGATGATGCAAGGCGCGGCTTTCCATGTGCCGGCTTGCGCCGCGGATACCGATGAGCGCAGCGGTGAAGTCCAGCACCCGCGCCTCAGTCTGGCCCGGTGCTACGGTGTCCGGGTCCAGGTTCTGCCATGAGGCGCGCGCGAAAGAAAGGAGTACGCGTTCGGCGTCGGCCCAGTCACGGGTATCGATGCCCTGTTCCGTGAGACGTTTTCTGACGCCGATGGTGCTGCGTTCCACACGGGCGGCCATGTCGCGAATCACGGAATTGTCACGCGACACGCGTTCATCGGTCACCAGGTCATGCAGCACAACGAGCCTCAGCAGACCCGAGGAGTCAACCCCCGTATGCGCCTGCATGGGCCTCCGTTGTTTTTTTTCCATGACCAGGGAATAAAGCAGCAAACCGCGCGCTTTGACATGGTACTTCTTGCTGCCGGTCACGCGGCGGAATTCACCGGCCGCGGCGTCGTAATCCCGGTCCTTGAGCAGAGTGCGCCCCTTATGCAGTTCCCTGTCAGCAAGAAACCGCACTGCATACGCAGCGCTTCCCACCACGATCAGAAGCAGGATCGCCAGGATCACGTTTTTCTTGCGAATGTTAAGTGGCTTTTTCACGCTCATAGCACTGGTGAATAACTATAGAACAATTTTTATGGAAAAAGAAATTTAAAACACAAAAGTGAAATATTGGAAAAATAAAACTGTGGAAGCGTTGCGGGCCGGGCGGCGGCGTGGACGCTCAGGACCAGCCCTTCATCCAGATTGTTATGACAAGAAGGCTGGCAAATGCGATAATGATAAGGGAACGGGAAAAAATGCCTTCGGCGCGCTCGTGGCCTGTTTTTTTCCAGGATTCATCATACAGGGCTTCATCCGCCAGGTATTCTCCGGGGATAAAGAATCCGAAAGCATGGTCCATGGAACAGATGGCGCGCTGTATGTCGCAATGGCGCTTATAATTTTTTATCAAATGGTAGCACTGCATGTTGGCGATAATGACCACGACCACGGAAGCCAGGATCTTGTTGGCGCCGGATTCAAGGATTCGCCGCAGCACGGGATGATACAGCACAAGGATCATGCTCAGTGTGTAGAACAAAACAGCGGTCACGCCGGTTATATATTCCGAGCGGCGGCGGTACATCAATTCTTGTTTATGCGCGTTATATGCCGTGGCCAGAATCTGTACTTTGTCCATTTCCATGCCCTGGGCACCTCCATGGCCTTGTTTTTTCAGGATGCGATTTCACTCATCCTATACCACCGGCCGCTGGTTGACAAGCCCCGGTGCGCTGCATTTTATAAAAACCGTTTAGATATTTATTGAAATCATTGGGCGGTCTTGTTATAATCTAAAACTTGGAAGGCGCCCAGGCATGTGTATGTCTTTACCAATGGGCGCAGTATATCAGAGAGGTGTCCGAATCATGGCAGCCATTATAGAAGCAGGCTCCAAACAGTTCAAAGTAGAAGAAGGCTCAACCATTCTGGTTGATCTTATGAAAGGCGAACCCGGAGATTCCGTGGAGTTGGATAAGGTTCTCGCAGTCATCGGCGACGGCCCCGCAGTTTTCGGAAAACCCTATGTGGAAGGCGCAAAAGTGCAGGCCACACTCGTGGCTCACACCAAGGGCAAGAAAATCATCGTTTTCAAGTACAAACCCAAAAAACGCATCCGCACACACACCGGGCACCGCCAGAAATACACTGAACTGAAAATCGAAAAAATTTCCGTGTAAACAGGAAGGTGAAACACAATGGCACATAAAAAAGGTCAAGGCAGCAGTAGTAACGGACGAGACAGCAAACCCAAAATGCTTGGCGTCAAGCTTTATGGCGGCCAGGTTGCCAAGCCCGGCTCCATCATCGTGCGCCAGCGCGGCACCAGGTTCCTGCCAGGCGAAAACGTGGGCCTGGGCAAAGACTACACAATCTTTTCCCTTATTGACGGAAGCGTAGCATTCGAGCGCGTGGGCAAAGACAGAAAACGCATCAGCGTGTACGCAGCAGAAAACTGAATCACAGCGATTCTTCATTTTTTTCCATAGAACGCTCACACGAGCGCCGGATTCTGGTCCGGCGCTCTTTTTCATTTATCCATTGATTCCATGAAACATCCCCTGTGTTTTTGCCGACATTAATAGAAAGCCAGCGGCGCCGGCCCGGGGAGAACACAGTGAAAGAGCATCTGGACGCATTCCTGACCCACTTGCAGCACGAGCGCCAGTCATCGCCCCACACGCTTGACGCCTACAGCCGCGACGCAGCCCTTTTCCTCGAATTCCTTGAACAAAGCGGTTACACCGCGGATGCGGCGTGCGTGACTCCGCGCCAGGTGCGCCACTACCTGGGCGCCATGCGGCGCGAAGGCCTGGGCGCCACCACGGCCGCGCGCCGCCTGTCCGCCCTGCGTACTTTTTTTAAATATCTTAAAAAACAGGGCGTGGTGGACGCCAACCCCGCCGCGCTCGTGGAATCCGCGCGGCGCGAGCGCAAATTGCCCGAACACTTGTTTGATGCGGAAATCCGCTCCCTGCTTGACGTGCCGCCCGGCAACACCCCGTCCGGGCTGCGGGACCGCGCCATGCTCGAAATGCTCTATGCCACCGGTTTGCGTGTCAGCGAACTGGCGGCCCTTGACGCCAACGCACTGGACCAGGGATCCGGGGAACTTCGCGTGCGCGGCAAACGCGGCAAAGAGCGGATTGTGTTCGTGGGCGGGTCCGCCGAACGGGCCGTGAAAGAGTATCTGGACAAGGGCCGCCCCTCTCTGCTTCAGGACCCCGCTGAAACAGGCCTGTTCCTCAACCGCTCGGGCGGACGCATCACCGTGCGCAGCATCCAGCGCATGGTAAAGAAATACATCCGTGAAATCGCCCTGGTGCGCGACATCACCCCGCACTCTTTGCGCCACACGTTCGCCACCCATCTGCTGGAAGGCGGCGCGGACCTGCGCACAGTGCAGGGCCTCCTGGGCCACGCAAGCCTGTCCACCACGCAGATTTACACGCACGTAACAAATGAACGCCTCAAGGACGTTCACACCCAGACCCACCCCCGCGCGTAGCCCGTTTATTTCTTTCCACCCCTTCCGATTGTTCCGTGCTTCTGTATCATGTTGATTATGAACATGCAACAGGAACTGCTTTCCTTGAGCCCGGATGCCGATGCGCTTTTGCCCCTGGTGAACGGCGGCCTCCACATGGCCATCAACGAGAACCTGCACGGGAAAATCTCGTCCGTGACAACGGCATCCCTTGTGCCCGTGTCCCAGGACCGCATCTGGGACGTGCTCACGGATTTTGAACATTACCAGGATTTTCTACCCGCCATCCGGCGCCTCAAGGTGCGCCGCCGCGCCCAGGAAACCATAATTGTTTCCGAGGTGGGGCTCAAACTCATGGGCATGGGCGGCTACGCCACGTTCAAGCAGCGCATCTGCCGGGAAGACCCGTTCCTCACTCTGCATGACTATGACTCGCGCGAACTCACCGGGTTCTGGAAAGTCATGCCTGTTGACGATGAGGAAACCATTCTGCTGCACCATTCCATTGTCACGGATCCCGGAGAATTCATGTCCTTCCTGCGCTGGCTGATCCGCGTGTTTCCGCCCTCGGAAATCGCCCTGTCCGTGACCCCCGATGTGGTGATGATGCAGTGCATGAAGAAGCGCATCATACACGGCGCGTGACCCCTGGCGGCAATACCTTTCTTCTTCCCCGATTAAAAATCAGGCCGCACTCGTTATAATGAAATGTCATGTGCGAAACTCACAAAAAAACCGTGGCGTTCAATACGTTCGGGTGCAAGCTGAACCAGGCTGAAACCGAAATGATGCGCGAGGCATTCGAGGCGCGCGGTTTTACTGTGATAAAATTCAACAGCGCCGCGGATGTATATGTGGTCAACACGTGCACCGTGACCGGCAAAACCGACCACCAGTGCCGCCAGGCCCTGCGCCACGCCTTGTTGCAAAAGCAACACAACCCCTCAACAAAAGTCATCGCCACCGGGTGCTACGCGCAGACAAACCCCCGCGGCCTGCTCACCATGGTGGATGGCATCGACCTGGTGGCCGGAAATATTGAAAAAAACAAGCTCGCGGATCTGGCGCTCGAACTGTTCCATGAACCCGCGGCGCCCGATGCGGCCCGGATTTGTGTGAGCGATATTAAACTGGCGCGCACTCTGGAGCCTCCGCGGATATCTCAGTTCACCGGGCTCACCCGGGCGTTCCTGCGCGTGCAGGACGGGTGCAACAACCGGTGCGCCTATTGCATCATCCCCCACGCACGCGGACCCAGCCGCAGCATGTCTCCCGACATGGCCCTGGACCAGGCGCGCGCTTTTGCCGAATCGGGACACCGTGAACTCGTGATTACGGGCATCCACGTGGGACGCTACGGCATCGACCTCACGCCCAAAACATCCCTGGCCGCCCTGCTCCGCTCCCTGCACCGGATACCAGGGGTCGAGAGCATCCGACTCAGTTCCATTGAACCCGGCGAGGTATCCGAAGAACTGCTCGACACACTGGGCGCCCTGCCCGGCATGTGCCCGCACTTTCACATCTCGCTTCAGAGCGGGGACGCGGATATCCTGCGCGCCATGCGCCGCAACTATTCGCCCGGAGATTTCGCAGCCGTGGCCCGCGCCATCCGCTCCCGCATGCCCGACGCGTGCATCGGTGCGGACATCATCACGGGTTTCCCGGGCGAAACAGATCAGGCTTTTGAAAACACATGCGGTTTTATTAAAGATATGGAACTGGCGTACCTGCACATATTCCGCTACAGCCAGCGGCCCGGCACACCCGCCGCGGACATGCCCGGCCAGGTGCAGGAGGAAATCAAGAAAGAACGCAGCGCCGCCCTGCACGCGATCCGCGGGCAACTCAATGAAACGTACCGCAAGCGCTTTGTGGGCCGCACCATGGATGTGCTGTTCGAGCACCGGCGGCTGGGCCGCGACGCCCTGCTCACCGGCCTCACGGGCAATTACCTGCGCGTGTCGGCCAAAGGCCCGGACTCGCTCATGGGATGCATCACCCCAGTGCGCCTCACGGCTTTGACCAAAGCCGGCGTCACGGGCGAAATTGAGAAACAGCAATAAACGCAATTCAGCATGCATGACATGCTGTTGAGGATCCTCCGCATTCCATGGCCATTACCACGTCCCAGCAACGCACGTCCCTGGCCCTCACGGCCATCCTGCATGGAATCAATCACGCGACCTATTCCATGCTCCCGCCCCTGGAACCGTCGCTCACGCGCTTCTTCGGATTTTCCGACAAATCCCCGGTGTCCCTGGGTTTCACGCTGTACCTGGCCTGCTACGGGTTCAGCCAGATCGTGATGGGCATTCTCTCGGACCGCTTTTCACGCAAGGCCCTGCTCACTGCGGGCGCCCTGCTCAATGGCGCGGCCGTGGCCGCTGTGGCCGCGTTTCCCTCGTACCATATGTACATCGCCGGGCTGGCCCTGGCCGGACTGGGCGGGTCCGCCTACCACCCTGTGGGCGTGACATACCTTTCTGATTTATACCCGAACGCGCGCGGCAGCGCCCTGGGCATCAGCGGGATCGGGGCCACGCTCGGCCTGTTTGTGGGCCCGGTGCTCGGAGGCCTGCTCGTGGACGCATCAAACTGGCGCACCACGTTCCTGGTTTTCGCCTGCGCCAACATCCTGCTCGGTCTGCTGTTCGCGGCATGGGCCGTGGAACCCGAAACCGACCTGACTGATGGCGCCGGCCCGAGCCAGGTCAACGCGGGCGCATGCGCGAACCAATCCCGCAACGGTGCGTGGCCTGCGGGCCTGGCCCTGTTCCTGTTCATAGGGGCCATGATCTTCCTGTTCCGCGAATTCGCGGGCTGGGGCGGATACTTCCTGATCCCGGTGTTCAGCGCCACGTACTTCCAATTCAGCGCAAGCGCCGCAGGCATGCTCAGCGGCCTGCAATCCGCGGGCGGCTTCGTGTCCCAACCCCTGGGCGGATGGCTGTCAGACCGCCTGGGCCGCCGCCGCATGCTCACGGTGCTGTTCTCCTTTGTGGCGCTGTTCCTGTTCCTCATGCCGCATGTTGGCCCAAACCTGCTGGCCCCTGTTGTCATCCTGTACGGACTTGCCTATTCCGCGACCGTTCCCATTCTGGATGCGTTGATCGCGGACCGCACCCCGGCGCGCATCCGCGGCCTGGTTTTCGGCATCTTCATGTCCGTGGGCATCGGGTTCAGCTCATTTTCCAACATCGTTCTGGCGCACATACTCGACACCGCAGGCGCGGGTTTCAAGGGATTCGCCACTTGCTTCACTCTGCTCGCGGTGTCCGCCTCAATCGCTCTCGCACTCGTGTTTGTATCCCTGCGCACGCAAAGCCCCAAATCCATCCAGACAACACGCGCGAAACATGATATGTAAGTTCTAATGTGTTAAAATGATTTATATATCAGAATCATTCGGACATGCCACTGGAGCGCACAGCATGAAACACAGACCCGCGCAAATTATCATGCCATTCATTCTGGCCCTGATCGTGTTGGCCACAGCCGCACCGTCACTGGCCGTCCGCCTTGGCGACGAAGACGTTATTCACACGCCCGCAGCGCCATCCCACAGCACTGCGGCGCCCGCAGCCGCTCTTGCCGCGAACCTTGACAAACAGCAACCCGCAGAACCCAGGCAGATTACCCTTGCCATCCTGGACTTCGGCGATGGCATGCATGCGCCCGGTATCGGCCGGGCCGTGTCCGACATGCTTATCGGCGCCCTGGCCGATGACCCTATGATCCGCATTTTTGAACGCGCGCAGTTGGACGAAATCATGGAAGAGCAGAAACGAGCAAACCCTTCGGACATGGATGGCAACACCATCCGCGCGGCGCGCGAGGTGGGCGTGCAGTTCGTGCTCACCGGCAAAGTCAGTGAATTCGGCATCAATGAAAACGGAATCCTTATTCCCGGCAAAGGCACGGTGACCCAATATAAGGCGCGCGCCACTCTGGATGTGCGCCTCATCAGCGTGGCTGACGCCGGGGTTATCAAGACTTGGACCACCACGGGCAGCGAAACGTCTTACAACCTTGGAGTCAACATCCTCGGCATTCCCAATTTTTCTTTTTCCGGCAGGCAGTTTGAAGAATCCCTGCTGGGCAAGGCAACACGCCAGGCCGTTGACAGCGCCGCATCCTTTATCCGCGATGATGTGCGCACGCCGCTCATCCAGGAAAACATTGCCGGCATGCCGTTATCAGGCAAAGTTGCCGATGTTGAAGGCGACGACTTAATCCTCAATATCGGAACCCTTGCCGGCATGGAAATGGGCTGGAGCGTGAATATATACCGCCTCGAAAAACAGGTCAAGGACCCGGACACAGGCGAGTTGCTCATGGAAAAACGTTCCTTTGTAGCCACTGCTTTTGTGTATTCCGTGGAAGAAAAATACTCAAAAGCACAGATTCTGCAAACCGGGCCCGGCGCGGCTGTGATGGTGGGCGACCAGGTGGAAATCGTGAAGAGTAACGGAAATGCAACTCCGTTCCAAGCGAATCCCGATGATTGACCGAGCATCAACCGTACTGCTGCAAGATCAGCCTTTCTTTGACAATTTTTCCACACTCATATCATGGAAATATTTTTTGCTATAATTTGAACAATATAAATATTAAGAACCGGTGGGCTCCTTGGCAAATGCAGGATTTCCCGATCCCTATTGCTGAGACACTTTATTTGATTTTTTTCACCGGTTTTTCAAATCCAAGGATTTCAGCCCTGACGGCGTGTTGGGGCGCGAAAGTGAGTGAAACGTTATTTCCATCAACAAAAAGGACGTAGAAAAAACAACCATAACCGGTTCCCGGCCCCTGTCCGAGCTAAGAGGCCTGCCGCTTGTCAGCATCGAACAAGGAAAAGAACTGGGCCGCGTGGGCAGTCTGCTCATCGACCCCGACGCCCTGCGCCTTTCGGGTTTTACTGTGAGCATACCTGATGCCAAGGGCCCGGTCATGGTCATTCCCGTGGAAGCGGTCAGCAGTTTCGGCTCCTTCGCGCTTACCATCGCCAGAACCGAATTGATAACCCCGCTCGCGTCCAATGAGTATTACCTGTCCCTGTTCGACAAGGGCGTCATGCTTCTGGGCGCGGAAGTGCGCGACACAGCGGACAAACTCGTGGGGTTTGTCAAAGATGCGCATATGGACCCGGCCAGCGGCTCGCTGCTGCGCTTCCGCATCACCAGCGACAAGGGCTTCCTGTCGCCTTACAACGCCACCCTTCCCGCGAGCGCCGTCAATGCGCTCGAAAAAGACTGCCTGGTCATCAATCCGGAACACATTGTTGCGTACCAGAAAGAAAGCCACCTGGCCACTTCCGGGGAAGAGCGCCGCAAATATGTTCCGCTCGTGACTCAGGACCATGAAATCAAGGAAGCGCTGCGCGAGCGCATTTCCGCGGAAATGGAGCGGGTTCGCAAAGAATTAGCCGATTTCCTGTTCCAGCAACACGCCGAATATTTTATCACCCGCGAGAAACAGCCCCTGGAACAGGCTGTGACATCGGCCGTGCGCGAGGCATTTGACAAACGCATCCGAAACACAGTGCAGCAGGCCATGGATGACTATACCAAAGGCCTGCCCCCGGTGGTGGATCAGAATACATTCGACAAGCGTATCAGTGAATTAAGCGGCGCCCTGGAACAGAGCGCTGAAAAAGCGATTGCCCATTCGGAAACCGCCGCCCTACAGGCTTCCCGGCAGGTCGCGGATTTCATTGATGATCAGAAAAAATCCTCCGATGAATTGAAGCAGGTTCTGCGCGCTTCGCTGGATTCCCGTTTGCAGGAATCCGGCAGCGCCACAGATAAGCGGCTTCAGGCCATCGAAGACAAACTGGAATCCGTTACCGGACCGGTTGCACAGAATCTTGAGCAGGTTCGCAGCGCCCTGGCGCAGCGATTGGAAAAACTGGAATTCGACGCAGCGGACCGAGCCGCCGAAGCCCAGGCGCGCGCGGACCGCATTCAATCGGTCTTCAAAGACGAAATCGCCATGCTCAGGAATGAAATTGACACAAAACTTCAGTCCACAACAGACCGCGTGGCGCGCGCTCTGGATTTGCACAAACGCGAACAGCAGGAAACCGCGGATACATTGCAGACACTGATGGCTGACATCGAATCCGGCCTCAGAACCCGTATCGAAAAGCAATTCGATCCGCGCATTTCCGCGCTTGAGCAAAGCATCGCAAAATCACAGGAACAGGAAAATATCCACAAGGCATCATTCAACACCCGGCTCGACACCAGCGCGGCGCACGCCCAAAAAACAGAAAAAGAAATCCAGTCCCTGAAAACGCACATTCAGGCTGTATCAGCCGAAGTTAAAAACTCGGTCCAGGAGATGAAATCCTCGGCAGACCACGACACGCTCAAACAGATCGCCGGCCTGCAGCAGGACATGGAAAACCGCACAGCCGCCATCACCGATGACCTCGCCATGCAACTCGACCAAATCATGCAAGACATGAACATGCGATTGAGCGCCATGGAGGAAAACTGGGACGCGGCGAATGAAACACTGAGCCAGACAGGCCGAAGCGCGGACCGCAACCTCATCCGCATCCAGAGCATGGAATCAAGAATCGATGCTCTCAAAAAAACCATACCAGACACCGTTGAACTGCAGAGCCATTTTGATGAACAGCTTGAGCAGGCTCTGCACGACTTCGATTTTCTCAAAAACGCGCTGCAAACAATGCAGCAGGTCCAGCAGGCCGCAATTGACAGAGAAGAAATGGAACGCACGGCAATTTCCGGCCAGGTGGTATCCATTGAGCAAATAGTCGCCCAGACCCAAACGTCCCTATCACAGCGCCAGGAAGAACACGCGGCGCTCCTGGACCAGGTCCTGGCCATTGAGCAAAAAACCCAAACGTCCATGTCGAGCCACCGGGAAGAACATGCGGTTCTCGCGGACCAGGCCCTGGCCCTGGAACAGAAAATCGGACAAACCGAAGCGTCGTTGTCGCGCCGCCAGCAAGAACTCCTGGCGCTCATGGAGCAAATCAATACGTTGGAATCGCAAACCGCGCAGATCCCTGCGCCGCTTCAGGAATCCATCGCAAACCTTGAAAATCAATTGACGGATCTGCATGCGACAATTGCCGAGCACAGCGCCCAGGATGTCAACATGATCGGCTCCATCGAGGAGCGCCTTGACAACTTAAAAGACAGTCTCAAAGAAATGAGAGGCAACGGCATGCATGCGCTTCAGCGCCTCACGGCCCTGGAGCAGGAGATCGAAAATGAAAAACAGCGCCTTGACAATGCGGCTTCGCGCCAGGATCTCGACGCACTCGGCAGCAATTTGCAAACCATGGACGCCATGCAGGAATCCATTGCTGAACTGCAACAAGCCCTGAATATTCAGAAACAGGACTCCGAGCAGCAACAACAAAACGCCGCAAAAACCCACGGCCGGGCAATTGATGATTTGCGCACTGCGCTCTCCGAAAAATTCAACGCCGCCTGCGGCGAGATTGAAACACTCAGGAAATGGGTGGTTGAGAACAACAGCCTGGACGCATCCCAGGCGCAGGCGCTGATCGACAACAGCCTGGGGCAGGCCCTGAACGAATTCCGTGAGGACTTTGAAAGCACCGTGTCCGCGGATGATATCCAGGCGCTGGACACCCGGTTCCGCGAACTGCTTAAAGACAAACTGGATGCGCTGCGCGATCTCCTGCTTGGCGCTTTGGACGGGCGCATCGAAGAACTCAAGTCCGCGGACGAAGCCGCGCGCATCGAGAGCATGATCGACGATACCGTACAAAAAAGCATCAACGCGCTTCAGGAACAAATCGACAATGCCCTGGCCCGGTCAGAAGAATCCGCTTCGCAATCGGATCTGGACAGCGTGTCGCAAAGCGCACAAAAGGCTGTCGAAGAAGCGCAGCAATACAGGCAAGAGCTGTACAATGCGCTTCAGGAACTCGGCGCGCGGTTCCTGAATTTTGAAAACGCCCTGGCGGATGCAGATAAGACCATCCTGCCGGAAATGGTTGCCGAGCTTCAGGCGCGCATCGCGCAGATAGAACAAGCGCTTCCAGACGCCGGGGATCTGGTGCGCCGCCTGGACGATTTGCAGTCCTCGGCCCACGGTATCGGCGACATGGAAACCCGGCTCACGCGCAAAGTTAACGATGTCAAAGAAACAACGGACATCCTTTCGCAGAAAATCACAGGGCTGGTGGAAAAAGGCGACTTCGCCGAAGAGCAACATAACATATACCAAATGCTCGAAGACAAAACCACACGCCTCGAGACCGGATTAAACCAGTTGCACGAACAAATCGTGGTGCTGAATTCCCTGGATCGAACCCGGGATGAATCCGCGTTGCGGGATATGGAAAACTCCCTGGCCGCCAAACTGGGCGACCTGGAGCAAAAAGCTCTTTCGCGTACGGAAAAGAATGCGCAGCGTGCGCTTGCGCAGATTGCCGAAGATGTCAAAAACCTTGCCGAGGATCTTGAGGAATCCAACCAGGCGCAAATCGATCAGGCCGTGTCCGCGGTCAACGCCTTCCAGGCCCGGTTTATGGGCATGTCCGATGATTTCGACAAGTTGAGCGAATTAAAAGCACTGTTCGATCAAGCGGATGATTCCGTGATATTTGATGTGCGCGAAATAAGGAAACAGGTGGCCGCGCTTCAGGATTCATTTGATTCCATGCAGGAATCCGGCGATGCGGGCCGGCGTATCCAGGACATGGAAAAGCAACTCTTCCAGGCCATGCACACTTTGGAAGAACTCTCTTCCACACCGATTGCGGACATTACGGACAACATTGCCCGCCATGGCCGGGTTCTTAAAGACTTGGCTGCGCGCATCACGGAATTCGAGGACCAGGCAGGCAGGGAATCCATGGGCCGGATGCAGGAACTGCGCGAACAGATCCATGAGATCCGCCAGCATGCCGAATCTTCATCGAGTTCCGGCGCAGCATTGCCCGAACTCACGCAGCGTTTGGACAAACTTGAAAATCAGTTGGAACAAATACGGCATATAGCATTCGACGCGTCCGCTCCCGAGGATGCGCAAAAACGGGCCGAGGCAGTTCTTTCGAGCATTGAAGAAAAAGCAGCCAAACACTATCTCCAGATCACCGAGCGCATGGACCAGGCCCTGGATGAAAAAATCCATGGTCTTGAACAGCGCCTGGATTCTTTGAAGCAGGGCATGGAATCGCTTCATTCCATTAAAAACGACATCATGCGCGATTCCGCGGCGCCGGATTCACACCTGCAACAATCCATTGATGAAATGAATGCCAAAATCCTGCGCTACGAATCCCTCATGGAAGAAGAATCCGAAGTGGTGGCCCGGCTTGTGGAGGAAGTGCAGACCGCACAGGACATGTTGACGCGCACCCGGGAAACCGCGGCGTCGCATGAGCAGATCCAGGCTATCGCCACACGCGTGCAGGAATTGCAGTCCGGCATGGAGCGCATCGTTGCCGAAATCACGGAACGGCCCATTGATTCCGACATCGCAGAGCGCGTGCACAAAAATATCCTGGACACCCTGCGCAACACAGGGCTGCGCGAGATAATCTTCCCGGTGCGGGATCTGTTTGAAGATGACGCGGATCTTGAGGCCGAAGCCCTGCCCCCTGAGATCACGGAAGGCGAAGCCGTAGGGATTTTCGGCGACCGCCTGGCGCAAACCATTCTCGGCGCACGCGTGGCTCAGGATATTTTTGCTAACGATGACCAGTGCATCATCAAACAGGGCGTACTCGTGGATGATGATGTGATTCGCCGCGCCAAGCAATCGGGCAAATTTCTGGAACTCACACTCAACGTGGAGCCCATAGACGAATAGATCGGCCATCCCGCCCCGACATACGCGCCCGCGGTTTCATGCGGTTTTCTCGTAAAAACAAGAATGCGCTTTTCATTCATTTCCTTGAATTCATATTGATGGAACAACAATTGCTGATATAATGGTTGTAATTTGAAGGTGGTTAATATGCCTCTGCACATACAGGAACGCAACATTCGCGACATCGTGATCATGGACCTTTACGGGAACCTGGACTTCAACACGGCGCCGGAACTCAAAGTCAAGCTGGATTCGCTGATCAAATTCGGACATCAGAAAATCATCATCAATCTGGCGCGGGTGGATTTTATCGACAGTACGGGTGTTGGTTCGCTCATGTACGCCCTCAAACTTCTGGACACCACCATGGGCGACATCAAGATAATCGGTTTATCCCCGCAAAATCAGAACGTCTTTTCCGTACTGGAACTGGATCGCGTGTTTTCCATCCTGAATTCGGAGACCCAGGCCATCAGCAGTTTCCTCGAAGATGATGCAACACTCCACTGATTATTTTCCCGACATCGGCAAAAATGCAATTCATGATCTGGAATCTATTATATAAGGTATTTTACCTTGTTGTGTTAGAAAATGAATGTCCGAGCAAAAACCCCGCGGCGGACCCGAAGGCTATTTCGTATGATAAAGAAAACAGCACCCCTTGCAGTACTGATTTGTATGTTCCTGGCGATTGTGTCCCAAACCGCCTTTGCGCAGGCCCCCCCCCAGGTTGGCACAATTGAATACCAGAAAAGCGACGCCTTGATTCAGACTTTTATTCTGGCGGTAAACACAAGGGGCCTTCGCTACACACTGGTCGGCGCCTCTGAAGATGGCATAAAATCCCTGCGCGTTGGTTCCGGCGAATTCATCGCCGACCACAAGGAATGCTACGGCGCAAAAAGCTGCCAGCTTTCCGGCATTGCATCCCTGGCGGACATGCCCTCGGATGTTATCACGGTCAGCGTGGTTTCAAGCAAAGATGCGGAACAGAAAGAAAAGCTTAAGATAAGCGCGGAAAATGCGGGTGACAAGGTTTATATGATCACCGCCCTGCCCGCGTTTACCGGAGATCAGCCGCTTATCATTACAGGCACAGGAGACCCCACAGAAACAGATCCCAATTCCCAGATAACGACTGCCCCCCCTGCCGAAAGCGTAGAATTTGTTGGAGACAAAGGGCCGGTCATCACCCTGTCCATCAACAAAGTTTCAAATAACGAGTTTACGTTCACCATCCTGTCCACAGATGCTTCAGGCATCGATTTTGTCGAAATTCTTGAGAACGGAGCATTCCTGGATGTGGAGTTGTGCGGTGGTTCGGCCCAGTGCACTATGAAGAAATCCATCACCCAGTCAGAAGCCGGCGAATACACGTATATCATCAAGGCAATGAACCAGAGAGGCAAAATAAGTTTTCAGGAAGAATTGCTCACAGTGGAATAACATCCTGTATATCAGAACAGACACGAAACCAAACGCGCCCGGGCAGGGCGCGTTTTTTTATGCGTGATAAAATGTCATGGGGTTGAAAAACGGGGCAAAACGGAGTCTCTTCGTTTGAGCGTGATGGGATTAAACACGGCATCCACCAATGTGACACACATATTATCAAGAGGCACAATGCTATCGATAATCCTCTGTTCCACAGCAACCCTGGCCATGCCGTAGATGATGCTTGTGCGCCGGTCCTGGGCCACGGTTAAAGCCCCTTTTTCATTGAGGGCTCTGATTCCCGCCACGCCATCCTGGCCCATGCCGGTCATGATGGCGCCGATGCAGCGGCCCCCATAGACCTGGGCAAGGGATTCAAACAGAACATCTGCACTGGGGCGAAAGAGCAGCCCGTCCGGTGTTTCTGTGAGATGAACGAGCACGCGGCCCTGGTCCCTCTTGACTGTCAGGTGCCGCCCATCGGGTGCAAGATATATGGTGCCGGGCCTGACAGCTTCTCCGTGATCCGCAAGCTTGACTGTCATGGAACACAGTGAATCCAGCCTCTTGGCGATATTATCAATAAAACCCTTGATGATGTGCTGCACCACAAAAATGGGAACCGGCAGGGCCTCGGGCAGCGTGGGGAGAAAATTTCCGAGTGTTTGCGGCCCGCCCGTGGATATGGCAATGCCGATGGCGTCGCGGCTGCGCCGCGCCACGAGTTCCTGCTTGAGCCGCTCGCGCGCGCGGCTGTATTCTTCATCCTGATATCCGTCCAGTTCGATACAATCCAAAGCCTGCGGCAATGTGATGGGCCGCACATGCACGTGGCGCGCGGCGTCGATTGTACGGATCAGGCGCGCCCGGTGCGCCTGGCTCACACCCTGCCCTCCGGCCGGGATGCTCACGACATCCACGGCGCCGATTTCAAGGCACTTCAAAATTAAACTTTTTTTGTGGTTAGGCGCCGCTGTCATCAGCAAAATCGGAAGCGGGAACCTGAGCATGATGTGCGATATCACAAGCAGGGCCGCGCCCGGATCCTCATCAATGAAATATAAGATCAGATCCGGGTCGTCGCGCTGAATGCGCACTGTGAGATCCTGGGCCTGAGGCGGCGCCACCGCAAAACTCCAGAAGGACCCGTGAAACACATTTTCCGCAAGAAAACGCACGGCGTCCCCATCGCGGGTTACAAGAAGAATGCGGTTTGTATACTTGTTGCGTTTCGCTGACATCATCCCTCTGCTCTAACACAAACCGGGCTTACTTGTGAAGCAAACCCGGCCTGAATTTATCCAAAAACATCAGACTTGCAAGATGCTCCATGCATCAGTTTTCGTCGACAAGAGACATACCTTTTGCCTGCCCACCCGCGGCCGGGGCATGATTTTCACTGATGGTAAACTGTGAAATCATTCGTTCCAGCACATCCACAGCATCGGTAAGGTTGCCGGCGCGGCTGTTCACTTCCTGGCTGACCTGCGAGCTTTCCGAAGCGATCTTGCCGATGCGGTTCATCTTTTCCACGATCTTGTGGCTGGACTGCGACTGCATGAGCGTGGCTTCGGTAACCTTCTGGGTGAGTTCCTTCATGGTTTGAATGATGGTCTTGATGCTGTCGCCCTCGCCCTTTTGGCGGCTTGTGGAATCCTGAATTTCATGGGCGCGCACATTGATGTTTTCCATGGCGAGTTCCATCTGGTTGGCGCCCTTGTCCTGCTCGCTGGTGGCGGTGGTGAGCTGCATGGAAATGCCATTGAGTGTTTCGATGGCCTGGGATATCTGGTTGCCGGCCTTGCTCTGTTCCAGGGTGGAATTTTTGACCTGCTCGGCGATTTCCCGCAGCTTGTCAAAGGACAGCTTGACGCGGGTGGCGGCCTCCTGCTGTGAGCGGGTCACGTTGGTGACCATGCCCGTGTCCTCGGTCAGAGAGGTCATCATCTGCTTGACCTTGTCGCTGGATTCGGTCTGGCGCGTGGTGGCCTCGGAAATCTGTCGCATAAACGTGGTGGTGCGGTTCACGCTGGCCACGATTTCCTGGAGCGCGGCGCCGGCCTGGTCCGCCAGGTGCGTGCCCTTTTCCACTTCTTTGACGCCCTCGTCCATGGCGGACACGGCTTTTTCTGTTTCTTTCTGGATATTGCGGATGAGGCGTTCAATTTCCTTGGTGGCTTCGGTGGAACGCTCGGCCAGTTTCTTGATGGATGCGGCGACCACGGTAAAGCCGCGGCCCTCCTCACCGGCGCGCGCGGCTTCGATGGCTGCGTTGAGGGCCAGGAGATTTGTCTGGTCCGCAATTTCACGGATTACATTGATGATGTCGCCGATTTGCGCGGAGCTGTCGCCCAGTTCGCGAATCTTGCGGGCCGTGTCGCTGACCGTTGTCTTGATGGTCTTCATGCCCTCGATGCTCTGCTGGATGCTCTTGCCGCCGCTCATGGCTACTTTGGATGTTTCCTCGGAAGCGGCCGAGGCTTCGGTGGCGTCGTGCGCCACGTCCGACACTGACGAGATCAGCACTTCGATTTCTTCATATGCGCCCTTGAGGGAATTGTTCATGCCGCCGATCTTGTTGGACATGTCCTCGATGGACGCGAGCATTTCATCCATGATGCCGGACGACACGTTCACGCTGGAATCCATTTCCTTGGCGTTGAGCGCCACTTCCTCGATGGACGCGAGCATCTCTTCAATGGTGGAGGATGTTTCCTGCACGGCTTCGGCCATGACCTTGGCGCTGTTGTGCACCTGGGCGGTGCATGCGCTCATCTGCGCGATAACCGCCGTGGAATTGGACACCTGGCTGGTGAGGTCTGTTACGGATTCGTCTATGCGGTAGATAGAGTCGATCATGTTATCGACCGAGTGGATGGTTTCATCCACGGATGCGCTCATGGACTTGGAATTCTCGGCGATGCTGTCGATAGCCTCAGTAAGCTGCTGCACGCTGGAGGATGCGTCGGCGATGGAATCGTTCTGCTCGCTGGTGCCGTCCAGGATGCGGCGGCTGCTGGTGGTAATCTCCTTGGACGAAACATTCACACGCTGCGTGGAGCCGTCCACCTGGCGCAGCATGTTGTTGAGGTGTTCGCTCATGGCCTGCAGGGACAGGCAAAGGTATCCGATTTCACTGTTCTCGGTAACGATGCGGTTGGGCTGGAAAGTGAGTTTGCGTGTAAGGTCCCCCGCGGCCAGGGCGCGCGCATGGCGCACACTTTCCTGCAAAGGTTTGATCATATTCGCTGTAAAATTCTGAATCATGAAAGAGCTGACAATGATAACAGTGCCGATGACCACGGCAATAACGAAGAGGAGGAAGAAAAACACCTGCCACAAATCCTGCAGGGTGAGTGATTTGACCTCGCCCATGTTAGCAATTTCTTTATCGAGTTTCACCTTGAGAGCAGCCATGCTTTTCTTGGTGTTCACCATGTCCTGCTCAATCTGTTCGTAGGCGATTGTTTCTCCTGAGGATTCGTCACTGCTTTCCGCACTGATCAGCCGGTTGGTATTCCGATCATACTGGTTAAAATCCCTGCGCACGGCCCTGACCAGTTTTTCAAAATCCCCTTTGGCGCCGTCCAGCGCCGAAATCTGCTTCTCAATTTCTTTCAAAGAAATATTGAACTGCCCTTTATTCTGCGTGAATTGCTTCTTGAGTTGCTCAAAGTCGCTTCCGGCGCCAATGTAACTGCCGAAAACGGGGTCCAGATTAACCTGCAGCTCGGTCTGCATGGCGCTGACTTCTTCAAGCTTGAAGCGGGCGTCATTCACCAAACCCCATGTCGCCTGCTTCTGGCTTGAGATGGCCCATACGCGCTGCTCGGTATAAACGGACCAGCCTTTTACAACGATGACCGCGAGCATGATCGCAATGCCGGCGATAATGATCATCAGCATGGCCGCCATGCGCCAGTAAAGTTTGACCCGTATACTTTCGGACTTATGCACCTTTTCCGTGGTTTGCTCCATGAGAGCCCCTCCTTACGTTTATGCTCAATCGATTTTTGTTTCCTCGCAAAACCCCGTGCTTCGGATGCTCTGCAGTTATGAATATTTATTGATCATCTCACGTGCGATGCTGATTACTTTTTCGATATCCACGATGATAAGAATCTGGCTCGGCAGCCTGAACATGCCGATGATGTATTCCGCGCCGAACCCGGAAACCGATGCCGGAGGCGGCTGCAATTTGGAAAAGTCGATCTCAAGAACTTCGTTCACTTTGTCCACGAGGATGCCGACTCTCATACCTTCAATATCGAGAATGACCATCATCTCGTTATCCACGTGAAGCCCGGCGCCCTGCATCTGGAACATTTCCTTGAGATCCACCACGGGCACGAGATTGCCGCGCAGGTTGATAACACCGCGGCAAAAGCGCGGCGTGTTGGGCACGGGTGTGAGCACGGCGCTGTCGATCACAGTCTGCACGTGCTCCACGTTAATGCCGTATTCCTCATAGCCGAGCGCAAACCACAGCACTTTCTGCAGATTGAAATCCGCCTCGATCTGTTCTTCTTCCTTGTTGAGGCGGTTGTTGTTCATGTGGACTTCTGGATCCATGTGCTTGTCCGTTTCCACTTATTCAGTACGCGCGCAAATGCTTTTCGATGGTGGCGCGCAATTCTTCTTCCGAGAACGGCTTGGCCAGGAAATCGTTGACCCCGCACTCGTAGGCTTTGTTGCGGTCCGCCTTTTTCACATCGGATGTCACCATGATTATGGGCATGCGCCTGGTCTTGTCCATGCCCCGGATTTTGAGGGTCAGTTCATAACCGTCCATGCGGGGCATGTTGATGTCCGTGACCACCATATCGAAATTGCGCTCGTTGAGCATGGTGAGCGCCTGCATGCCGGACGACGCCACGTGCACGTTGAAGCCCATGCGTTCGAGCATCTCGCGCTGTGCGATGCGCCCGGACAGGGAATCGTCCACGAGCAGAATATTCTTTTCCTCGGCTTCTTCCAGGCGCGAGTCTTTGCGGTCCACTTTGCGCGCGATGTAGGAGATGGATGTCAGGATGCCGCCCACGTCCAGAATCAGCGCCACGGTGCCGTCTCCGAAAATTGTGGCGCCGCTGAGGTGTTTGACGTCGCCGAGGAATTCGCCCAGATTCTTGATTACAATTTGCTGTTTCTCAATCACTTCATCAACAATCACGCCGACTTTCTTTTCGCCCATGCCCACGACCACCACGGGGTAACTGGACTGCACCTCGCGGTCGTCAGGCAGGTTGAACACGTCGCGCAATTTCACGAGCGGGATGACCAGATCCTGGTAGCGGAACACTTCCTTGCCTTCCACGCTGGATATATCGTAAGCGGTGAGTTGCTCGGTGGATTCAATGGGATCCATGGGAATCACGAACTTCTGCCCGTGGCTTTTGACGATCATGGCCTGGATGATGGCCAGTGTGAGAGGAAGCTTGAGCTTAAATTTAGTGCCGCCGCCCACCTCTGTCTGCACATCCACCATGCCTTTGAGCTTTGCAATGGAATTCTTGACCACATCCATGCCCACGCCCCGGCCCGAGAGATCCGTGACCTGTGTGGTGGTGCTGAACCCCGGATGGAAGATAAGGTTGATGGCGTCCTTTTCATCCATGTTTTCTGCTTCTTCCATGGATATAAGCCGTTTATTGAGCGCGCTTTGCTTGACTTGTTCCGGGTCGATGCCTCTGCCGTTGTCTTCGACTTCCACGACCACGGAATTGCCTTCATGATACGCGGACGCCTTGATTATGCCGGTTCCCGGCTTGCCCTGCTGGATGCGTACATCCGGTTTTTCCACGCCGTGGTCAATGGCGTTGCGGATGATGTGAAGCAGGGGTTCTTCGATTTCTTCGATAAGCGTCTTGTCCAGTTCCGTGTCTTCGCCTTCCATCTGGAAATCAATCCGCTTCCCAAGCTGTTTGGCCATGTCGCGCACGCGCCTGGGAAATTTATTGAACACGCCGCTGATGGGCAGCATGCGCAGCTTCATGGTCTCGTCCTGGAGTTCTTCGATCACGCGCCCGATGTTGAGGCCGTCGTTCTGGAATTCAGACAAGAGGCCGTCCAGGTTGCCTTTGAGGTCCGTAACCTGCTCAAGGGTGGAACTGATAACCTGATCCTTTTCCAATTCCATGTCAAAGAGTTGCCCCACCTGGTCCTGAAGGGAACGCATATTGCGAAAATCAGTCAGAGACGCGGGCTGCAACTGGTTCAGGCCCGGGACCTCGTGGTGTGTATTCAGGTTGCGGAACGGCTCCATGATGTCATCCATGGTGATATTCAGTTCGCTGAGATCCGCGGACTTGCGCACCATTTTGAGCGTATCCAGGATGTCGCCCACGCGATTCATTGTATGCTTGAATTCTTTGATTTCGCCTTCCATCTTATTGTGGTTGATCACGAGTTCGGCGATGAGATTCACGAGCACATCAAGCTTGTTTGTGTCCACGCGCACTGTGGACATGGCGGCGGCCTTGCGCTTGGCTGCGGCGGGGGTCTTGGTTTTGGAGGCCGAAGATTTTGCGGACGGCTTTGACACGAGGACGGGGTCCTCATGATCTTCATCCGTGTCGATGGTTTCCACGGGCGCGCGCGGCAGGGGTTCGGGGATGGGCGCCGCGATCTCCGGCGCAGGTTGTGGGGGCGCGGCCGAGCGTGCGTGTGTTGTGCCTGATATGCTTATTTGAGACATTTCCAGATTCGGCAATCTGGATAAATGCCCGTAGGTTGAGGTTACTTCTTCCGCGCTCTTTTCAGAGCCGTAATACATGTGGAAATGGCATTCAAGGCGTTTTTCATTCTGCGCTCTCTGCCAGATCATGCAGGCGACGAAACGGCCCGTATCCACGAGCGGCTTGAGGAAGTCGCCCATGCTGGCCATGTCGTCCTTGTCGGAATCCATGAACTTGATTTCAAAATCAAAGATATTCAATCCTTCGATCATGGAATGGGCGATATTGAATTTTTCGAATGGCGTGAGAGAGCCGCCAATCTGAGAGTCCACATCGAAGCGATCGAAAAGCTCGCGGGCGGATTCCAGGGTCATATAATCCCGCTGGTCCTTGAGCACCGCCATTTTGAGTTCGATTTTCTGAACAATGGGTTGAATCTCTACGACTTCTCCGGTCGAATCTTCAGCAATGTAATTTTCGATGATGGCCTTGACCGCTGAGACGCCCGTGAAAACAGCTTCAAAAATTTCTTCGGTGCGCGGGATATCGCCGGCGGTGACGCGGTTGAGCAACATGAGAATGCGGGTGAGCAGTTCGTTAACCCGGGGCTCGCCCATACCCATGAGCGAGTTGTAAAGATAGGTGGACATTTCCATGAGTTTTCGGAAGAATTCGGGATTGTCCACATTGTCATCGGCAAGCACGTATTTGCTGTCAAAATCATTAAACACAGTAAAGCAGCGGTCCAGGGCGACACGCAGGGACGGGCCAAAAATCTCGAACATATTGGTGCGCCCGGTGTGCGCGGGCCTGGAGGGAACATCCGGCGGTTGGGATGCGGCAACATGTGTGGATATCGATTCAACGGCGGCCCTGGGCGCGGGTTCGGCCTGCGCTGGCGGAGCTTTGGGCGCCGGGGGGGGCTCGGGATCAGGTTCAGGGGCTGGTTTTCTGGGCGGCGGCTGCTTTTCTGCTTCCGGCTTTTTGGGAGCCGTTTCCGCACCGCCGGATGGCTTGACAGCGCCTTCCTCGTATGAGCCGTCTTTTATAGCGGCCATCACAGCCGACATTTTATCCACTTTATTGAAGATATCGTCAATAAGCGCTTCCGCGGGACTCGGGAGTTGCGCCTTGAGTTCATCCAGTGTGTCCTCGGCCGCATGTGCGATTTCACTGATATCCATGAACTCAAGCATGGCCGAAGATCCCTTGAGCGTGTGCAGATTGCGCGACACGCGCTGCAACAGATCTTCGCTGAATTCGCCCTGCTCCATGGACACGAGATCCTGGTTCAGGGAATCCACATATTCCTCGCACTCGTCCAGGAACAGCTTGATTGTTTTTGCGGTTTTAAATGACTTGGCCATAGCCGCGTCACCTCGGCACTTTCTGAAACACAACGGATTCCTTGAGACTGATCAGCTTGAAACCATCGACAAGCCCGCGCACCATTTCCGTGGGCCCAAGGAACAGGTACCCCCCGTCCTTGAGCGAGTCGTAAAACTTGTTGAGGATCATTTTTTTGGTTTCGTCACGGAAATAGATTAACACGTTACGGCAAAAAATGATATCGTAATCCGTATCGTAATAGGCATCCACCAGATTCGAATATTCAAAATCAACAACCTTTTTGATGGCGTTATTCACATAATGGAAACCATTTTCGCGCAGGTCGAAATATTTTTTGATAAAATCGGCTGGCATGCGTTCCACGGCGCGATTGTTGTATTTACCCTCAAAAGCCCGGGTGAGGACATCGGTCGATAAGTCGGTGGCGAAAATGATAATATCCCAGATGGAATGGAACTGAATAGTCTCATAGATGCACATGGCGATGGTGTAAGGCTCTTCACCCGTTGAGCACCCGGCGCTCCATATTTTGAGGGACCGATCTCCTTTGGCGATTCTCTCCTCCACCACTTTGGGAAGAATGATCTCCCGGAAACTATCCATCTGGGATTCACACCTGTAAAAATACGTTTCATTGGTTGTGATGACATTGATGAGTTTTTCGATTTCGGCGCGATCATCTTCCGAGCGAATCATGCTGTAATAGGTGTCAGGATCCACGCCAAGCTTGTTGATGCGGATCCTGAGGCGGTTCTGAAGCACGGGCAGTTTGGAATCGCCAAACCACAAGCCAAGGTTCTCATAAATGAAATCACGGAATCGTAGCAACTGTTTATCGCTCAGCACGTTAACGAAATCCACGGGTCACAGGAAACGGCCCATGAGCTCCTTGACTTTTGCGTAGTTGAAAGGCTTTGTCAGATACTCGTCTGTGCCCGCCTTGACGCCCCACATGCGGTCGGCGTCGGAACTCTTGGCGGTCAGCATGACAACGGGTATTTCCCGAAATTTCTTATCTCTTTTAAGCAATTTACACAACTGGTAGCCGTTCATGCGCGGCATATCGATATCAAGCAGAATCAGATCCACATGATTTTGTTTGACGATATCCAGAGCCTCGATGCCGTCTGCGGCCGCCAGAACGCTGTAGCCGTCTTTGATTAGCGCGTCGCGTACGGCCTCCACGACAACCGGGCTGTCATCCACCACGAGAATGGTGTAATCACTGTTCACGAAAAATCAACCTCCAGGTCCGTGGAGTACAGGCAGACCCTGTTGCGGCCATCCCGCTTGGCCTTGTACAGGGACAAATCGGCTTTTGAGATCAGATCAAGCCGGGACTCGATCTGATCGTCGGGATACCCTGACACGCCCATGCTGACCGTGACGTGCAGGGGTTCGGGTTCGTGCGGGAAGGGGTGCTGCTCCAGGGCTGTGCGGATGCGCTCGGCAGCTATCATAACGTTGCTCTTGGGAGTTTCAGGAAGGATTATGGCGAATTCCTCACCGCCATAGCGCGCCACGAGATCGATTTCGCGCACATTCAATTGTGTGATGCGGGCCAGTTCTTTGAGAATGAGGTCCCCCAACTGATGGCCGTGCTCGTCATTGAACCGCTTGAAGTGATCAATATCAAGCATAATCAGAGACAGCGAGAGGTTGAAGCGGCGGGCGCGGCTGTATTCCTTTTCAAGCTGTTCCTGAAAATACCGGTGGTTATAGAGGCCGGTGAGCCCGTCGGCGATGGCGAACCGCTGAATCTTCTCATACATGCGGATGTTGTCCACCACCAGGTTGGATTGGTTGCTGATGATGCCGGCCATTTCCAATTCATCTTCATTGAAGGGCCCGGTGCGCGCGCGGCTGAGGCAGAAGATGCCGAATTTCTCGCCTTTGCCTTCCATGATCTGGGAATTGAAGCCGCGAATGGTTTTTTCGTCAGTGCCTTTGAGGATGTTGTGTTTGGGATCTTCGATACCCACTTCCACGTTGTCGCGGATGATGCGAATCCCGGTCTTTTCCTGAAATTCATCAATAATCCGGTTGCGGGTGGCCTGGAAAAAGTCCTTATTAATCGGCTGATTGATGAAGATGAGCATTTTAATCATATCATCGTCGGCGATAAGCGCCATACCGATATCGAAATCGATAACCGATGCATAGATACTGTTGAGGGCGCTGCACGTGTCGCGCAAGGTGCGGTGGGTGGTGGCGATGGCGAAAATGCGGTTAATGAGCGTCATCTTGAATAATTGGCGCTCCTGCACTTCTCCGGCCGTGAAGATTACGTCTTCGCTCTCTGCATCCTCATCCTTGAGCTTTCCGGCTGCTTCAGTCAGAGACGGGGTGTGGCCGATCTTTTCCAGCACATCATCCACAGTATCAAGTAGCTTGTCCGGCTCAAACGGCTTGGTCAGATAGGCATCGGCGCCGGTTTCCATGCCCCAGAATTCGTCTTTCTTTTTGTCGCGCGCAGTGAGCATGATAATGGGGAACCTGCGGAATGTTGGATCATTGCGCAGCATACGGCACACCTGCAACCCGCTGAGGTTGGGCATGTCGATATCCAGAAACAGGAGATCGAATTTATCGTTATGCATGAGCTCAAGGCCCTCGATGCCGTTGGGCGCAGTGGTCACACTGAACCCCGCATTAACGAGGACATCCTCAAGCGCATTGCGCATTACGATGCTGTCATCGACGACAAGTACTTTTTTGCTCATTGCGTTAAGACACAAGGCGCGCGTGCGCCGTCCTGAATTTCATTCCACAGGCGATCCGGCCTGTTGCACGGACTGCCGGCAGTACGGGCAGTACAATTCATATTCTTTGAACCGGTTGCCGCAATCCGGGCATTCGATCATGGCGGGCGGCGTGTCCGGTTTTTCCTCGACCGGCTCATTCTTCACAGCGTTGACCGGCTTCTTTTTCTTGAAGAGGGAATAACCTACGCCCGCTCCTGTTGCGCCCAACAGGCCGAGCAGGGCGTACAATCCAATGTTTCTCTTACTCATGGCTGGTGCACAATATCCTTTCCCGCTTCGCCCATTTCATCAATTCACATCCGAGCCTTCCTGGCATTCCTTGAAATCGCTTTGAGCGGCCTCGAACTTGGGATCCACCTGGATGGCCTGCCGGCAGAAAGATATGCACTGGGGGTAGTTGCCCTGCAGTTTATACACATGGCACAGGGAGTACAGAGCCTCCACATTTTCAGGATGCTCGTTGATGGCGGAATTAAGCTGGGTGGCGGCATTTTTCAAATAACGCTCTGCCTTGACCGGGCTCTTTTCTTTTTCGGCGAATACAACATAGATATCCCCCATGCGGATAAAGGGTTCCGCTTCACGGGGCTTGATTTCCGTGCATTTCTCGTAGAATTCGAGAGCCTGCGTCAATTGCTGCTGATTGTAAAGCTTGTTGGCCTTGTTGTAACTGATAAGATAGTTGATGCTGGTCCAGGATTTGGTAAAGCCCCAAACGCCAAGCACAATAACCATCACGATTCCAAACACCTTGATGATTTTGGGCATGAGTTCGCTCCACTCCACGGTCGGACGGCGGCCTGCCTGAACCTGGAATTTGGGCACCGCATAAGGATCATCAAATTCGTAATATTCTTCGGGGTCCAGGGGCTGTCCGTCGAAGTCATCCGTGTCCGCATCCGCGGAATCGGCGTCAGGGCCCTGCATGCGCATATCGGCATCTGCAGATCCGGTAAAATCATCATGCATGTATTCCACACCTCCCGAAGCAATGGGCGGCATCGGCGGCAGCACCGCCTGCGGAACAGGCGGTGCAAGAGGCGGCGGCGCCGCCTGCTGCATCAAAGGCAGTGGAGGCTGCTGTGCCGTCGGTGTCGGTTCATAGGCCGGTGCAAGAGGAGGAGGCGGCGGTGCGGCTGATGGATGCGGTTCATACTCCTCCACGCCGGCAGGCAGAGGCGGCATATCCGCCATATCAAAATTATCTTCCATGGCAGGCGCATAGTGCTCAATATCGCCGTCCCGGCCCGCATCCATGTGCGCCTCGGGATCCCCTTCTGTTTCTATAGTCACTTTCTGCACGGACTGTGACAATACGATATCGTGCGATGCGGTGATAATCGTGAGATCTCCGGGATTGCCTCCGGATACGAACGTGGCCTGCGCCTGCCCCGACGAATCCGTGGCGCATGTAAGCGGCTCTTCGATGCTCCCGCCCATGCCCTTGGCATCTTCCACCATAAATGTGATGGATTCCCCGGCAAGGGGATTGTCGTATCGATCATAAACTGTCGCAATGATCACCGTTGTCTCATCAGGCGGCAGTTTCGCGCTCCGTGCGGACAGCTCGATACGATCCGCAACGCCGGGCAGCACATCAACGGTGATTGTTTCCTTGATTCTTTCGGCGCTGACTTCCACGATCACAGCGCCGTTTACTGTGGGCGCCTGCAGAGTCGCTGTCAGATACTGGGATCCCTGGGAGGCAACCCGGTATGTCTTGTCCCCGGGCGTATCCTGTTCCAGCAGGAAGCACGCATCAGAATCTTGGGGTTCCTCCACAATCTGAAACACCGCGTTGACGCCGTGGGATAATGGTTCTCCATCGGCGCCATGCGCCGTGAAACTCATATGGACAATTTCACCGACTTTGCAACTTGCATGCGATTGTTCAAGCCTTATTTCATGCACGCCCCCGCGCAAGGCAGGCGGCGGCGGAACGTCTTCCACGGGCAGAGGGATGCCGGCATCTGCGGGCTGATCCAGGGCAAAATCAGAAAAAGGCTCATACTCGCCCATGGGCTCGCCCAGATCATCCGGGGCCACAAGACCGTAATCCTCTGGTGCGGGTTCATCATTAAAAGAATCATTGGGTCCGGAATCTTCGGGAATGGGCATGGAAACATCGATGGCCGGGGTTTCACTGTCCAGCATGTGGCCCAGGGCTTGGAACGCGGAGCTGTTTTCGGATTCAACGCTAACGGGTTCCAAATCACTGGGCGCCTGCTCCCCGGGCATGCCCGGGCTGTCGCCCAACATGCCGTCAAGCGCATTCAGGGCCGAGTCCTGCGATGACTCAGCATCTTCAATTTCCGGATCCGGACTTGTTTCAGAATATGCGAAATCCGCGTCCGCCTGATTGTAATCGAGCGCGTCCAAGCCAGGCTCGCTCATGGGTTCCAATGGAGCAGAGAATTCATCAGAAGGTTTGGGCAGCACCGAATCCATGAAGTCCATTGATATATCGCTGTGCAATAAATCATTCGGCATGGGGGGCGCGCCGGAGTTCGGCGCAGCCGTCGATGCCATAGACGCAACATCAGCCTCCTCCCCGGGCGCTGATTCAAATGACGCCGTGGCTGATTCAGGCTCAAGCCCCTGGGACTGTACGCCGAAAACCACCTTGGAACCAAGCTCGCCGGGAGGAATGATGTTGTAATAGACGCTTCCGTCTTCGCCGGTCAAATTGCCGCTCACTTCGTGAATCCGCCACTCCCCGCCCTCGGCGCTGCGCACAATAATTGTGGCCTTCTTGCCGCTCACGGGATTGTCGAATTCATCAAGCAGCTTGACCTTAAGAGGGAACGGCTTTCCGGCTTGGACCCGCCCTTGCATGGGAATAAACAGCGCAGACCCCACGGCCGTGCTCGCCAGCGTGAATTCATGGCGCTTGGTAAACTGGGCTTCTTTGTTGATAGCCATGAGCCGGCACTGTTTTCCGGACTGCGTGGGCAGAGTGAATTCATAAGTCGCGGCGCCGGTATCATCGCTCACAGATGATGCGGCATCCGCAACACGCCATGACCCTTCATCATATTCCATGAGAGTAAACTGTATTTCGCGGCCGGTTATGGCATTGCCGTATTTATCATTGAGCCGCGCCGAAAATAAAACGGATTCTCCGGCGCCGAATGATTTTTTATCGGGCGTGATAACCGCATCCGCCACCTCGGCGCCCACCGTATTATCTTCCACAACCACATCGGGCAGGCCTTTGACCGATATCCGGACCTTATTGATTCCGGTAAACTTGGACCGGCGGAAGTACATGGCGGCGAACCCGTTTTCATCCGTGACCGCAGTAAGCATGGGTTGCGGCGCCTTAGACAGCAATTCCAGGGTTTTGGCCAAAGCGCCGTCGGACAGCCGCGGGTCGTCCGCAACGACCCGGAACTCAACCGGGCAGGCCAGAACCGGCACATCGCGATCACCCAGCACGCGGGCGGTAATCGTATCGTAAGAATTCACCACGGACCGTAAATCCGATTCCGCTTCATCCACGATTAATTTACGCGGTTCCAGCCCCTTTTGGGCAATGGGCCCATCATATGCGCCGGCTGACTGCTGCGCCATCTGCGACGGGGCCTGCGGCGGGTCGCCGGCCCGCACTTGCGCACCGTCCGGCGGGGCTTCTGTGAAGGCTTTCTTATAAGCGACCACAGCTTTGCCCAATGGTCCGGACAGCAATGAATCCAGCCCGGCGTCAATGTGCTCGGTGGCATAGGCGGGATTCAAATCAATGGCCTTCATGAACATGTCATAAGCCTTGTCCTCTAACTGCTTGGACTCAAAAGCTTCCGCAAGGTGATATACGGCCGCCGCATAATCGGGCGCAATATCAATGGCCTTCTGATAGTTCTGTATGGCCTCGTTAAACTTCTGCTCGGCCATGAGCGTGTTGCCGAGCGTGTGAAACTTGACGGCTCTTTCGTCTACTGCCATGTCGTTCGTCTTTCTTTCATCCGTTTTCTCATGAAGGATGAAGGAATATTCAGTTCCTCGCGGTACTTGGCCACGGTTCTTCGCGCCAGCTCAATGCCTAACGCCGTGAGGTGTTCCATCAGGTCGCTGTCCGACAGGGGATGCTCAGGATCTTCTTTATTAATGAAATTCTTGATGTATTCCTTGGGCCGCACCGATGAATCGAAGAAAAACGCGAAGCTCACAATATTTCCGTTCGGCAACTGAACAAACTTGCCGGACATGGCGCGGGACACTGTTGATTCATGTAAGGGTTCATGGTCTTCGGACACGTCGGCGATCATTTCAGCCAGCTTTGTCTGCGTAAGCTCACTGTTGAAATGCGGCAGGCCGTGGATGAGGAAATCGCGCTGTTCGCGCAGCAACACCTTGGTGATCTTTTCCATGGTATTGCGCCGCGAGCCAATGCTGTCAATAAAAAACTTCGCTCTTTTGAAGTATTCCTTGACATGTTGAACGTCACTTCTGGACATCTCAGAGACGCCGTCACGGTATTTCTTGTACATGTCGATATAGAATGGATTAATCCGAAGCCGGAAATCATTGAGTTCCAAAATTTCATAGGACAGTTTTTTGCCATCATACAGGAAAGCAATGGAAGGCTTGGCAAGCTGCACGGGTTCGGCGGGCCGCTGGATGAGCGCGCGGCCGGGATACGGAGTCAGATTCCGGCGGATAAAATCAATGGCCCGGTTCACGTCCGCGCTCGACACGTCGAGTTCTGCGGCGATTTCCGGGATTTTACTTTTGCCCAGGTTTTCAAATTGATCGGTGATAATGCGCAAAGACAACTCGTATTCAGGATCGTGCGCCTGCAGGGAATGCAACTGGATGAGAAGCGCTTCCCGCGGATTGCGAGCGCCGATGCCCGGAGGATCCATAGTTTGGATGAGGCTGATGAAGTGCTCGATTTGATCTTCAAGCGTCTCAAGAACGGGAATAACTTTGGTGCGGGCATCTTCTATCAGGGAATCCAGGGCGCTGCCGAAAAGCGCCATGAAACAATCGCTGAGCGCCCGTGCGCGCACCGTGTCCAAAGTCGCGGCGAATTCTGCCGCTGCCGCCCAACGGCCCTGTGCATCGGACGCGATGTAGGATGCCACATCGCGCACATCGCCCCGGCTCACGGCATCATAGAATGCGCGCACATCCCGCTCCATGCTTGAATCCAGGGTTTTTGCAAACTGCATGATGTCTTCTAAATCCGTATCGAACCGCTCTGTGAAAAAACTCTGTAAAACTCTCACTATAAATGGATGCATATCCTTGAGGGACCAGATGCGGTGCCACTGCATGAGCCGGCCAACCTGCACCGACCGATATCCACCCTCTTGTGCGGGATCATGCCTCAGGATTTCTATCACAAACAGCACCTGGCCGCGCAAGGGTTCTGTGTCCAGGCGCAGGTAACCGTCTTCATCAATGGTGTAAATCAGATACTCTCCCAGCCACCGCCACTGTGGCGCAAAATCCAGGGTATAAAAATCATTCAGCAGGATTTCGTGAAAATCTCCGCCCTGCTGGTAAAAATCCAGAAATGTGGCCCTGTCGTCATCAGGAACGCCCTGCGAAGATCCCGTGTACGGCGCTTCATCCGGATCGTAATCCATAATCTGGCGCTCAATAAACTGCTCGCTTTCCGCGGCCTGGTCCACGGGTTTCTGGCCGCAGAACTCACACCGGTTGCCATCCATGGGCCGATGGCAGTGCGGGCAGGTCATTATGTCTTCCATTTCAAGCGCAGGGTTTTCGCTCATCTCCTGCACGATCTCGTCCCGCAATTCCAGGGCCGTGACCTGCAGCAAACGCTGCGCCTGGATCATCTGCGGACTGATCGTTTGAAGCTGTTTTATACTGATTTCCTGCCGTAGTTCCACGCCAAAGCCTCTTACTCTATTTTTGTAGGCTTTATTCTATCACATATACAGTGAATTTAAAGGTTAATATATCATTTAATAAATATACAAAAACCAGTTTTAAATTTAAAAGTTATGGGTATAATAGGGATTTTTCAGCGTAACAAAAACTGTGCCAAACAGCGAATCCGAATCTGCCGGCAAACGCAAGCGCCTTGTTATTTTTCAGTATGTGCGGATGTGGTAAAAATCTTGCTCTTGATTTATTGCATAAAATCTGTAGCGGCAGGTATCGTTTTATAGAAAAACCTTATAAATAAAGGATTTTTTATTCAATCAGACCTTTTTCCTGACCCATGGAATCAATCCGCCGGCATCGATAATTTCAATCAGAAAATCCGGGTACGGCTCATAATTGAATTCTTTGCCGGTCGTCAGGTTTCGGACTGTGCGCTGTTCCGCGAGAATTTCCAGCTTGTCTCCATCGCTCACGCCCTGCCCAATCCCGGGGACTTCATACACGGGCAATCCGATGTTCACGGCATTGCGGAAAAAGATTCGGGCAAAGGAATCAGCCAGCACGCAGGAGATGCCCGCCCCCTTGATGGCAACCGGGGCGTGCTCGCGCGAACTGCCGCACCCGAAATTCTCACCGGCCACGATGATATCGCCCGGCTCAATCCTGTCGATGAACCCGGGGCCGGCGCCTTCCATGCAATGCAGGGCAAGCTGGGCCGGGTCGCTGGTCACAAGATATGTTGCGGGAATGATCACATCCGTATCCACATGGTTTCCAAAAACCCAGGCATTCCCTTTTATGGCTGTCAATGCACTCATGGCGCTGCTCCCTTGCGCTGTAATTATTCTTGGCTTTCCCTGTTATCGATTCAAAATGCCGCAATCAAACATTGTCTGGATGCTCAATATGCCCGGCGATTGCCGATGCCGCGGCTACTGCCGGATTGGCCAGGTACACCTGGCTTTCCGGATGACCCATGCGGCCCACGAAATTACGGTTGGTTGTGGACACCGCCACTTCACCCTTTGCCAGAATGCCCATGTGCCCGCCCAGGCATGGGCCGCACGTGGGCGTGCTCACGGCTGCTTGGGCATCTACAAAAATTTCAAACAACCCTTCTTTCATGGCTGCTTTCCAGATATCCTGCGTGGCCGGAATAATGATAAGGCGCACGCCGGGATGCGCTTTCTTTCCCTTGAGCACCCGGGCCGCCAGCCGCAGATCATCAAGCCACCCGTTGGTGCAGGAGCCGATCACCACCTGGTCAATCGCAACATCCGACAGTTCGGACACGGGCCTGGTATTGTCCGGCAGGCTCGGGCACGCCACCACGGGCTGCAGTTCTGATACGTCAATGGATATGGTATTTTCAAAAACCGCATCCTCGTCGCTGGACAAATACAAGCCCTGTTTTCCGCCGCGTCCTGTCAGAAACTCGCGAACCTTGTCGTCCGGCTCGAAAATTCCGTTTTTGCCGCCGGCCTCGATAGCCATATTGGCCATGGTGAACCGGTCATATATGGAAAGGGCTTTGACCGTGTCGCCACAAAATTCCATGGACTTGTAGCGCGCGCCTTCCACGCCGATGCGGCCGATAGTTTCCAGTATCAAATCCTTGCCATAGACCCATGCGGGCATTTTTCCACTGTATTCAAACCGGATTGTGGGCGGGACTTTGAGCCAGATCCTGCCGGTGGCCCAGGCCGCGGCCAGGTCCGTGCTGCCCACCCCGGTGCTGAACACGCCCAGGGCGCCATAGGTGCATGTGTGGGAATCCGCACCGATAACCAGGTCTCCGGGCGCCACCAGGCCCTGCTCGGGCAGCAGCACGTGGCACACGCCTGAACGGCCCACTTCAAAATACTTTTTCACACCCTGCTCGGCCGCAAACTCGCGCATGGCTTTAGCCTGCTCGGCCGAAGGCACATCGCGGTTCGGCACAAAGTGATCGTTGATCAAAACCAGGCGGTCTGGATCCGCAACTTTATCCATGCCGATCTGCCTGAAAACCTTAATGGCCGGCGGAGCTGTCACGTCGTGGCCCATCATTAAATCGCACTCAGCCAGCACATACTGGCCCGGCGCCACTGATTCGGCCCCGCAATGAGCCGCTATGATTTTTTCCGTAATCGTCATTCCCATGATTGCACCAGCCGCATTAATATTTGCCTTACAAAATAAATCTTCACAAACCATGCCGCAAACCCGGCATGAAATTCTTGAGCATATTTATTATAGGAATCCTGCAATTAAGACGGCAACAGATCATGAAACACACCGGCTGCCGCGCACTACTCTTTTCTCCACGACGTTCCCTGCGGGCGATCCTCGATCGCATACCCGGCCTGTTTGAGCGCATCGCGAATATAATCCGATATTTCCCACGCTTTGGATTCCCTTGCTTTGTGCCGCGTCTGGATCAGGATATCCATGAGCGCATCAACATCATTCGCGCCCCCGCCGCCCGCGGACAACACGCGCTGCATATCCAGCCCCAGGACAGCCGCCAATTCCACAACGGCTTTCCATGCCACCGAGACCACATCCACGGCGCGGTGCGGAATGCCGTTCTCAAGAGATATTTCCAGTTCTCGCACGAGCGCATTGCCTTTTCGAATAATGGTGAAAACCTGGGCCAGGGCCGCGGGCGTATTGAAATCTTCATCCATGGCAAGACAGAACGCCAGCCTGGCGTCATTAACAGCCAGGTTGAATTCATCGATTTCCTGTGCGCTCTGCGCCGTGGGTTCATTATCTAAAGCGCAACATTTGATACGCTCAAGGGATTCGTGGAATGTGCGAAACCGGTCCAGAGCCTTGCCCGCTTCTATGAGGCGATCCTCGCTGAACTGTACCGGAGCGCGGTAATGCGCACTGAGAAAAAGCACACGCAAAGCTTCGGGACTGTGTTTTTTTAGAACATCCCCGACATTGAGCACGTTGCCGATGGATTTGGACATTTTTTCCTTGTCCACATTCACAAACCCGTTGTGCATCCAGTAGCGCACAAACGGTTTTCCAGTGGCGGCTTCAGACTGAGCAATTTCATTTTCGTGGTGTGGAAACGTAAGATCCTCGCCGCCGCCATGGATATCCAGGGTTCCGCCCGCAAGTTCCAGGGCCATGGCAGAGCACTCGATATGCCAGCCCGGCCTGCCCCGGCCCCAGGGACTGTCCCACCCGGGTTCGCCGGCCTGCGCTTTCTTCCACAGCGCAAAATCCGCGGGATTGTTCTTGCCCGGCGCAGGTTCCTGAATAACCTGCTCGTCCGCAAGATTGCGGTTGGACAATTTTCCATAGGGTTCAAACCGCGCGACATCGAAAAACACGTTGCCGTCCGATTCGTAAGCAAAACCTTTGGCGATCAAAACGTCCGTCATGGCAATCATTTTATCGATATACCCGGTGGCCCGCGGATATGCTGTGGCGCGCGTTACATTCAAAGCGTCCATATCACGGAAATACTCATTGATATACCTCTCGGAAATCACGCTGATGCTCACGTTTTCCTCATTGGCCTTTTTGATTATTTTGTCATCGATATCCGTAAAATTCTGTATGTAATTGACTGCGTAGCCCTTGAATTCGAGGTAGCGGCGAATCACATCAAAGGAAATATAGGCGCGTGCGTGGCCGATATGGCAGGGCCCGTACACGGTGACTCCGCATACGTACATATTCACACGGCCTGGGGTGAGTGGTTCAAAAACCCGCGCCATGCGATGCATATCGTCATAAATCCTGAGTTGGCCCGGCTCTGTCATGCTTGGTCTCCTGAATCTTCTTATAATTTATGCAGCGCGTAACGAGAACCGCATTGCTTCTACAAAGTATAGGTATTGCGCCGGTTCCGGGCAAACCCGGAGCCCTTGAATGAAGAATATTGTGCGGGATGCCAGGTGAATTAATTTTTTTCTTCAAGACTAACAACTGAGGAAAGAATTCCTGAAACATAAAAAATTGTAACAATAAAGCAAATGCAGGCCAGAACAAGCAGGATGATCAGGGCCGCAGGATAAGCTTTAACGAAAAAGAGGTTCAGTGTGCCGGCGGCCGCGCCGCCGATGACAAGCTACACGCCCCAGTAAACCTGGGCCAGTCCGACCAGCAAAGCCGTGGCCACAGCCGCGCTCACGTCGTGCGCCGGATTTGACATCCTCCGTCACGCAGCCATTACACCACAGCGCTTAGGCGCTGTCAACTGCGGCCCTGACTCAACGGATGTAACCGAGTTCATTCAATAAACGGCGATCGACTCCGGAAAGTTCCGGTTCCACGGGATGGATATAACCGGGATCATTGAATATATTTTCAAAAATACTATTTTTCATTCTTTTCTCTATATCTGGATATAATTTTGACAAATCAGTGAATTCGCCGGGATCCTCGACGATATGAAACAGGCGGCCCGGACCATTATGAAAGTAAATGTATTTCCACTCGGCAGTCGTCATGGAGGCGGCATGGCCATCCTGGTAAAATGCAATGGGTTCACGAATTGAAAACGCTGTGCGAACACCCTTTTCAGCGCCCGTTGCCAATGGGAACAGGGAGCGGCCCTGCACGGGTTCCGGGACACCGCGCCCCGCCTGCCCCAGGATGGTTGGAAAGATATCAATCGTGCGCACCACACTGTCCACGCGGCGTCCGGCGTACCGCCTGTGAGGAAACCGGATGATAAGCGGCACGTTAAGCACAATATCGTTCAACGTGCGCCCGTGTCCGTGAAACAGATCATGCATAAATAATTCTTCGCCGTGGTCCGCGGTAATCACTATCATGGTATTGTCAAGAAGCGCATTCATTTGAAGATATTGTATAATGCGCCCGATTTGTTGATCCGTGTAATACACTTCCTGGGCATAAAAATTCAGGATATCATTAATCTCCGCATCCACCCGGGCAGGGTCCTGTGCGATGTACAGCTTATACAATTCTTCGTATGTGTAGCTTTCACCGGCCCGTTCGCCGTAATGCGCGTTATAGGGGGCATGCGGATCAAAATAATGGACCCACATAAAAAACGGTTTGGACGCGTCCCTGCCCTGAATCCATTTCAGCACATCATCGGTCACGGGTTCCGCGGCGCGCCAGTAATTGGTTTCAAATTGGGTGCGGTCAAAGGACTCCACAAATGCATCGAAGCCCTGGTCGAATCCATAATCAGACGATACCAGGGACGCCCCGGGGAATCCCGCGGTTTCATAACCGCCAAAGGAAAGAATTTCGGCCAGGGTGAACAGCTTATCATGCAATGTTACGGCGTTATATTGTACATCAATACGGTGCGGCATAATTCCGGTCATTATGGACGCGATCGACGGCCCAGTAATGGATTCCGCGGAGATGCAGCGTGTAAACAGCACCCCGTTATTCGCGACCTGATCCATGATGGGGGTGATAGGCTTGTTGCCAATTTTGCCCACATAATCTGCGCGCAGTGTGTCGATGGTAATAAAAAGGATATTCGGGGGTGGATTGCTCGCCCGTGGTTCAGGTTTGTGTTTCGTGTCATCCCCGCCGCGGCAGCCCGCACACAGAAATGCAAGAAAGCACATCAAACACAGATTGTTTAAAGATATCCGCTTAGACAACATGATCATATTATAGCAAATTTGTCAGAAAAAAGGCCGCGGCCGGATTCGAACCGGCGATAACGGATTTGCAGTCCGCCCCCTTAGCCACTTGGGCACGCGGCCGGTTTCAGTTTGTCATTTCATTTTACTACTGAGAAGCGCGGGAATCAATATTATAGATAACCCAGATCCTCAAGACGCTTTTTCACGGCCTCTTCCTCTTCCACGGAATAGACTTCCGTGGTCAAGCTGCGGCCCTGGGGTTTGATATATCCCAAATGCTCCAGGGCCTTGATCACGATGGCTGCGCTTTGCTGCGGGGTTTCGATATTTGTTTCCACAACCACTTCGGGCGCAGTGGGCTCTTCATATGGATCATCGATTCCTGTGTAATTCTTAATTTCCCCTGCCAGCGCCTTTTTGTAAAGGCCTTTAACGTCTCGGTCAATGCACACTTCAATGGGGCACTTCACGAACACTTCGACAAAATTGCCGATATCCAGGCGCACCTGATCGCGGACAAGCCGGTACGGGGAAATGGCGGCCACGATGGTGGCGACTCCATTGCGAGTGAGGAGTTTGGCCACAAAGCCCACGCGCAGAATATTCAAGTCGCGGTCTTCTTTGCTGAACCCGAGCCCCTTGCTGAGATTTGTGCGCACCACATCCCCATCCAGAACTTCTATCTTTAAACCGCGCGCTCGCAGTTCATTGGATACGATTTGAGAAATTGTAGTTTTGCCCGAGCACGAAAGGCCCGTGAGCCAGAGTGTGAATCCCTGTTGTTCCATGGGTTTTCTCCTTGTGGGTGCGGCCCGTGTGAGCCGCCGGCGCAGTGCGTGACATTATAGCAATGAAATCACATGCCGTGCAAACCATGTTACGGGTTACAGCATGGACCCGCCTTGCATATCCTGGGGCGCGGGCGCGCCCAGCAATGACAACATGGTGGGCGCCACATCAATAATGCTCATCTGCGGTGTGTGGCCCCGCTTTTCGATTCCAGGCCCGCTTGCAATAAATATTCCATTCCAGTCATGGTTGGCGTCGTCGGGGCCGGTATCGTTTTCAAATGTGTAAATGGCGCCTGTGCCCACAGAACCCACGGAGCGCCAGTTCAGATCATCAAAATAAACAAACAGATCGGGCGGCACGCCGCGCACCTGGCTGTACACATCCTGCGGCTTGTCCGCTCGCGTGTTCATGGCGCGTCCTGTGTGGTCGGGAATGGATTTGATGCGCTGGGCGAGTTCATCGCGGAAGGATTCATATTCTGACCCGGGCACGATGCCCTGAGGTTCCCGGCCCTCAACATTGATGAAAACGCGCGCGTAATATCCGCCCGAGGCCCATGCCCTGGTGCGGGGCCAATCCACCAGGCTCTCGTCAAATTTCATTTGCTTCACAGGTTTGTGCTTAAGCACCAGGTAACCCTGCTCCATGAGCCATTCGTTGATGCACACGCCGCCGATCATGCTTTTGGCGCCGTGGTCGGAAACCACCATGACCGCGGTTTTGCGCCGGTCCACACAATCGAGCAATGCTCCGATATGCTTGTCCAGCCGCATGTAATATTCTCTCAATGCATTCTTGTAGGGGCTTGCGGGATCATGCTGTGGATGTTTCGGATCACAGTGTTTCCACAAGCCATGGTGCATGCGGTCCGGGCCCATTTCAACCATCATGAAAAATTCCCACGGCTTGTTCTTAACCAGATATTGTGCCAGGGCGAACCGGCGGTCTGTCATGTCATTGATT
>Ga0351973_1024_pt2 | contig 46733 bp, 63 predicted proteins | sample BONcelFGM3001E14_FD_206745 | JGI IMG/M metagenome (GOLD analysis project Ga0351973, IMG submission 206745) | Enriched cells from coal bed in the Powder River Basin, Montana, United States - BONCAT cells FGM rep3 HSBNCT.FGM.300.1.E14 ...
CCTTCGCGGGATCGCCAAGGAAGACCTTGAACGCGGCATGGTTATCTGCAAACCGGGCAGCATCACCCCCCACACCCGTTTCGAAGCCGAGGTGCTGGTTCTCAGCGCCAAGGACGGCGGACGGCACAAGCCCTTCAAGAACGGTTACAGGCCGCAGTTCTACTTCCGCACCACCGATGTGACTGGCGCGATCGAGCTTCCCGAGGGCGTCGAGATGGTCATGCCCGGCGACAACACCAACATGACGGTCGAACTCATCACGAACATCGCCATGAATGAGGGCCTTCGGTTCGCCATCCGCGAAGGTGGCCGCACAGTCGGCGCCGGAGTGGTCACAAAGATACTGAAGTAGGTACAAGGTGCGAGTGATAATCAACCTGGCCTGTTCCGAGTGCAAGCGTCGCAACTACAGCACCACGAAGAACAAGAGAACTCATCCGGACAGGATTGAGCTGAACAAGTATTGCCGGTTCTGCCAGAAGCACACCAAGCACAGGGAAGGCAAATAGAACCGGGCGAGGATTGAAGGGAACGCAGGGCAGTAGCACAATTGGCAGTGCACCGGACTCCAAATCCGGGGGTTGAGGGTTCAAGTCCTTCCTGCCCTGCCAGATTCCCTTACGGAACTAAAACGGGACGGAGTACGGAAAGATGGCGGCAAAAGCGGCCGACGGCGGAAAACTTGGCTTCCTGTCCAGATGGGCTGGGCTGGCTGTTGAATTCCTTGCCGAAGTCAAGGCGGAACTGACAAAGGTCGCCTGGCCCACCAAGGATGAGACTATCGCCTCCACCTGGGTCATCCTGGCGGCGGTTGCCGTGGTATCGGTCTGGATATTCCTTACCGACACCATATCCTCGCAGACGATGGCCTTCCTCATCAGGTCGTTCAACTGATGGTCGCCGCTCCGCAGGCGGCCCCGGAAGGAACCGTCGCATTGGATAGTGAAAATCCTGCTCTCAAATGGTACGTGGTGCACTCCTACTCCGGGTACGAACTCCGGGTCAGGAAATTCCTGGAGGGTCCCCTTGCACGGAAGTTTCCCGACCGCGTCGGGAAGGTGGTCATCCCAACCGAGGAGATAACGAACCGCCGGAACGGGAAGGACATCACCAGAGAGAAGAAGCTTTACCCCGGTTATGTTTTCGTTCAGCTCGAGCTCGACGACGAGATGATCCTCGACATAAGGGGAATGGTGAACGTCAGTGGTTTTCCCCCCATGAACAAGGGCCGGCCCACTCCCCTGTCCGATGCGGACATGAAGAGGATACTTGGCCAGTCCGACGGCAGCGCCGAAGAGAAGAAGGTTGTACGCATCTCCTTCAAGGTGGGCCAGACCGTAAGGGTTGTGGAAGGCCCGTTCAGGAACTTCACCGGCGTCGTGGAATCGCTGAACCCTGAGAGGGGAAAAGTCAGGGTCATCTTCACAATCTTCGGCCGCAAGGCTCCGGTGGAGATCGACCATTCACAGGTAAGACTGGTCTAGGCAATACCGCCCTGACCTTTACAAAGGGGTTGAACCACCCCGCAATCGATCCGTGAACGTTCCATCAAGGGGAGGAACGGAGCGGATGAAAGGAGTTCCCATGGCCAAGAAGATCTTGGGCATGGTAAAGCTTCAGCTCTCTGCAGGACAGGCTACTCCCGCCCCCCCGGTGGGACCCGCCCTCGGCCAGTACGGGATCAATCTGGCCGGATTCTGCAAAGAGTTCAATGCCCGTACCCAGGGGCAGGAAGGCCTGATCATCCCAGCGGTGGTCACTGTCTACAAGGACAGAAGCTTTACCTTTGAGCTCAAGTCACCTCCCGCGGCGATCCTTCTGAAAAGGGCCGCCGGCCTGGCGAAGGGGTCGCCGGAATCCAACCGCAACAAGGTTGGGACCGTCACCACCGCCCAGTGCCGCGAGATCGCCCGCACCAAGATGAAGGACCTCAACGCGGCATCGGAAGACGCCGCCGTAGAGATGATCCGCGGAACGGCCCGCAGCATGGGCCTGGAGGTGGTGGATGGCTAAGGTCAGCAGGAGGTTCGCCAAGGTCCGGGAAACGGTCGATCGCCAGAGGATCTACTCCCTCGACGAGACGATCGCCCTGGTGAAGGGCGCCGCCACAGCGAAGTTCGACGAGACGGTGGAAGTCGCGGTGAACCTGGGCGTGAATCCGAAGCATTCGGATCAGGTCGTCCGTGGAACCTGCATTCTTCCCCACGGTACCGGCAGAACCGTACGTGTTCTGGTCTTCGCCAGGGGCGAGAAGGCCGAAGAGGCCCGGGAAGCCGGAGCTGACGCCATCGGCGACGAAGAAACCGTGGAGAGGATCAAGGGCGGCTGGCTTGACTACGATGTTGTGATAGCCACGCCGGACATGATGAAGGTCCTGGGCGCGGTGGCCAGGATCCTTGGTCCCCGGGGTCTCATGCCTAACCCCAAAACCGGAACCGTGACGATGGATGTGTCACAGGCGGTAAGGGAGGCGAAAGCCGGCAAGATCAACTTCAGGGTTGACAAGACCGGAGTGCTTCATGTTCCTGTGGGCAAGGCCAGCTTCGAGGAGCCGGCCCTCAGGGAGAACATTGTGGCCTTCATGGAGAAGGTGATGCAACTCAAACCCGCCACCGCCAAGGGCAAGTACATCATCAGCATGTCGGTCTCATCCACCATGGGTCCCGGAGTTCGGGTTGATACCGCCGATCTCCGGCTGGTTCTCAAGTGAGGAGGGTGGAATGAGCATCACAAGACAGCGCAAGGAGACAACGGTCGCGTCCCTCACCGAGGAACTGGGATCCAACGGTGCGTTCGTTCTGGCGGATTTCACGGGGATCACCGTTGCCGACATGACCGAGTTGAGGAAGATCATGCGTGAGCGCGGGGTCAGCTTCACCGTAGTGAAGAACACCCTGCTCGACATAGTGCTGAAGGGCGTTGAACTCACCGGCGAGGAGGACGTCTTCCAGTACCTTCAGGGCCCCACCGCCCTGGCATCAAGCCGTGATGAAGTTCTTCCGGCAAAGGTTCTCAAGGAGTTTGCCGCAACCCACGAGGGCCGGCCCGTGATAAAGGGCGGCTTCGTGGCCGGGAGAAGTTACAATGCCGCGCAGGTTGCGAGTCTGGCTGACATGCCCGGCCGTGACGAGCTTCTGGCAAGGGTCATGGGTTCCGCCACGGCCCCCATCCGGGGTTTTGTCACCGTCACCGGCGGTATTCTGAGGAAGCTCCTTTACGCGCTCAACGCGGTGAAGGAAAGCAAAGAGAGCTGAGTCGATACCATTAACGCGACCCAAGGGTCCGATTGCCTAAAACGGAGGAAGAACCATGAGTGACGACAAGAAGGCCGCCATCATCGAGGCCATTTCCAATATGACCGTTCTCGAGCTCGCCGAGCTTGTCAAGGAAATGGAAGCCAAGTTCGGCGTTTCCGCCGCCGCTCCCGCAGTCGCGGTTGCCGCAGCCGGACCAGCCGTTGCCGCGGAAGTCGAAGAGCAGACCGAGTTCGACGTGATCCTCGAGAGCTTCGGCTCGAAGAAGATCGCTGTCATCAAGGTGGTCAGGGAACTCACGAACCTGGGTCTGAAGGAAGCCAAGGACCTTGTTGACGGAGCCCCCTCCAAGCTCAAGGAAGCCGCGGAGAAGGCCGAAGCCGAAGAGATGAAGAAGCAGCTTGAGGAAGCCGGCGCAACTGTCATACTCAAGTAGCAAGTGTTTCTGGGCCGTGCGGAAGGGACGGGATCTGATCCCGTCCCTTCAATCCCCGTTTCCGGGCGTTTCGTGTTTCCTTTCAGTTGTGAGGAGCGGCAGTGAATAAGGATAGACCTGTCAGGAACTATTCGCGGGTTACCCCTGCCCTTGAAGTACCCGACCTGCTGAAGGTACAGCGGGATTCCTTCGAGAATTTTCTACAGGCTGATGTACCCTCGGATGAAAGACTTCCACAAGGTTTACACAAGATATTTCTCGATACATTTCCCATTGAGAGCGCAAGCAAGGAGTTTTCCCTCGAGTATGTAAACTTCGAGGTTTCCCCTCCCAAACACACCGTGAAGGAAGCCCTGGAAAGGGGTGTCACCTACTGCGCCAACCTCAACGCCGTGATGCGCCTGGTCACCCGCGACCCCGAGTCGAAGAGCTTCAAGATGGGTGTTGATCAGAAAGTCTTCCTGGGCAGTCTGCCCATAATGACCGACAGCGGCTCCTTCATTATCAACGGCGCTGAAAGGGTCATTGTAAGCCAGCTTCACAGGAGCCCGGGTGTGTTCTTCGAGGAAAAGGTCCAGCAGAGGAACCGCAGGGTTCACAGCGCCAGGGTCATTCCCCACCGTGGCTCGTGGCTCGAGATCAACCTCGATCCCAACGATCAGATCTTCGCCATCATAGACAGGCGCAACAAGCGGATTCCGGTAACCATGCTTCTCCGGGCACTGGGTCTCTCCACTGACACGCAGATTCTCGCCGCGTTCTATCCCGTGGTGGAGAAAGACCTGGAAGCAATGCTGAAACGTCAGTCCAGAAGCAGCGACTTCATTCACAGAACGTTCGCCGAGGACATCGCCGATCCGGCGACCGGCGAGGTTCTCGTTCGCTGTGACGAACCGGTCGAAACCGTTGAGAAGCTGGAGAACCTCGTATCCAGGGGCATTACCAAGGCCCGTTTCCTCGAGTCGCGTTCGGAGAGGGACAATTTCGACGGGATCCGAAAGACCCTGGCGAAGGAGGAATCCAGCCTTGGCGCAGGTGTCGACAAGAACGAGGATTCCGCCACGATGTGGATATACGAAGCCCTCCGCGGCACCGAAGCCCCCTCCCTCGACCACGCGAGAAGCTACCTCAGAAGCATGTTCTTCGACAGCAAGCGCTACAGCCTGAGCGAGGTCGGGCGCTACAAGCTGAACGAGAGGCTGAACATCAACACCTCCATGGACCGTCTCACCCTGGTGGTGGAGGACCTGGTGGCGATCGTGGACAACCTCATAATGCTTCGGGAGGGCACAAACACCGCTGACGACATCGACCATCTGGGCAACCGGAGGGTCAAGACAGTGGGCGAGCTGCTCAGCCAGGAGTTCAGCAAAGGCCTCAGCCGCATGGCCCGAACGATCCGTGACAAGATGGGCCACCAGGACAAGGACAAGCTTCGTCCGCAGGACCTTGTGAACTCCAGGACCCTTTCCAGCGTCATAAACACGTTTTTCGGCTCGAGCCAGCTCTCCCAGTTCATGGAGCAGACCAACCCTCTGGCGGAACTCACCCACAAGAGGCGCACCAGCGCTCTGGGCGAGGGCGGTCTCACCCGGGAAAGGGCGGGATTCGACGTCAGGGACGTGCATCACACCCATTACGGCAGGGTCTGCCCCGTTGAAACCCCTGAAGGCCCGAACATCGGGCTCATAACGACCCTTTCGGTGTACGCCTCCATCAACCGTTTCGGATTCCTCGAAACACCTTACCGGCGTGTCATCAAGGGCAAGATCACCAACGAGGTTGTCTACCTTTCCGCTGACCGGGAGGACCGCACCACGATCGCCGAGGCGGATTCCCCTGTCGACGCCCGTGGTTACCTTACGGGTCCCCTCGTACGGGCCAGAAAGGCCGGGAACTTTCCCATGGTGCGCCCGGACGACATCGAGTACATCGATGTGAGTCCGATGCAGCTCGTGGGCCTTTCCGCCGCCCTCATCCCCTTCCTCGAGCACGACGACGCCAACAGGGCACTGATGGGGTCCAACATGCAGAGGCAGGCGGTTCCGCTTCTCTACACCCAGCCGCCCGTCGTCGGAACCGGCATGGAAGCAGTGGCAGCCCGTGACAGCGGCGCCCTGGTAACTGCCAGGAGGGGTGGCACTGTTGTCGAGGTCGACTCACGAAAGATCGTGGTCAGAGCCGATGGCGACGAGTACGATTTCGACAGGGATGACGTTTACGACCTCAAGAAGTTCCAGAGAAGCAACCAGGACACCTGCATCAACCAGAAACCCATGGTCAGCCCGGGCCAGAGGGTCGAGGAAGGCACCATCCTCGCGGATGGAATGGCCACATGCGACGGCAGACTGGCCCTTGGTGTCAACGCCATCGTCGCCTTCACCCCCTGGAACGGTTACAACTATGAAGACGCGGTGGTGATGAGCGAGCGTCTGGTGAAGAACGACCTTTTTACAAGTGTTCACATCGAGGAGTACGAGGTCAACTTCCGTGAGACGAAACTCGGCCCTGAGGAACTGATCCGCGACATCCCCAACGTGGGTGAGGACCGCAAACGGAACCTCGACGAAAACGGGATTATCCGGGTTGGCGCCAGGGTGAGGTCTGATGACATCCTCGTGGGCAAGGTAAGCCCAAAGGGCGAGCAGGACCTCTCCCCTGCGGAAAGGCTCATCCGCGCCATTTTCGGTCAGAAGGCCGGTGATGTGAAGGACACATCGCTCAGGGCTCCCAACGGCATGGATGGCATCGTGGTGGACGTGAAGGTCTACTCGCGGCGGGACGACACGGAAAGGGGACGCAGGGTTCTCGAGGAACGAATAGACGCCCTCAGGGAACAGAAGCTCAACAGGGAACAGCGGCTCTGCAAAGAGCGTGATGACATGCTCTGCGAGGTTCTCACAGGCCAGAAGGCCGTTAACCTCATCGACTCAGTTACCGGAGAGCAGTACGTTCCCTCGGGCCGCAAGCTCACCACGGCATCCCTGCGCAAGGTGAACTTCACCGACATTGATTACGGCCGGCAGCTCTGCGAAGACCTCAAGGCGGATGACAGGTCAAGAAGGATCCTTCGAAGCACAAGCCGCGAGCTCGACAAGATACAGCAGGAGTTCCTTCAGGCCGAGAACAGGATCAGCGTCGGAGACGAGCTGAAACCCGGCGTGATCAAGCTCGTGAAGGTCTACGTGGCCAAGAGGCGCAAGCTCAGGGTCGGCGACAAGGTCGCGGGCCGGCACGGCAACAAGGGCATCGTGAGCATCATAGTCCCCGAGGAGGACATGCCCTACCTGCCCGACGGCACGCCTGTTGACATTTGTCTCAATCCGCTGGGCGTTCCCTCCCGAATGAACGTCGGCCAGATCATGGAGACAAATCTCGGCTGGGCCGCCAAGACACTCGGCTTCGATGTGGTGACACCGGTGTTCGACTCGGCGCACAACAGCGTGATCGAGGACACACTTGAAGAGGCCGGTCTCCCCCGCGACGGCAAGACCGTACTCTACGACGGCCGCACCGGCGAGCCCATGAACGAGAAGGTTACCGTGGGCCTCATGTACGTGATGAAGCTCGCACATCAGGTGGAGGACAAGATCCATGCCCGGTCCACAGGCCCGTACGCCATGGTCACACAGCAGCCCCTTGGCGGCAAGGCGCAGAACGGCGGCCAGAGGCTGGGTGAGATGGAGGTCTGGGCCCTTGAAGCCTACGGGGCGGCACACTGCCTGCAGGAGATGCTTACGATCAAATCTGATGACGTCGAGGGCAGGAACCGTGCCTACAGCAGCATCGTCCAGGGCAAGGCCATTCCCCCTTCCAGCACACCCGAGGCCTTCAGCGTTCTTCTGAACGAGATGAGAAGCCTGGCCCTGGATGTGGAACTGGTTACCGAGGAGGAGAACTAGAATGCACAGCAATCCCTCTCCAAGAGATGTGAATGCTTTCCCCACCGATTTCAGGGGGATCCGCATAAGCCTCGCCTCTCCGGACACCATCAGGAACTGGTCCCACGGCGAGGTCACCAAGGCTGAAACGATAAACTACAGAAGCTACAAGCCCGAACCGGACGGCCTTTTCTGCGAGCGCATCTTCGGGCCTGAAAAGGACTGGGAGTGCGCCTGCGGAAGGTACAAGAGGATCCGTTACCGAGGCGTGAAATGCGACCGTTGCGGCGTGGAAGTAACCATGTCCAAGGTCCGGCGCAGCCGTATGGGTCATATCGACCTTGCCGTTCCCGTATGCCACATATGGTACTACAAGAACCGCCAGATCTCGAAGCTTCTGGACATAACCAATATCGATCTCGAAAGGGTTCTCTACTACGAGTCCTACATAGTCGTGGCCAGCGATCATCCCCAGCTCAGGCCGGGCACGGTCCTGAGCGACGAGGAGTACTACGCCGCGAAGGAGACCTACGGGAAAGATACCTTCAAGGTGGGCATGGGCGCGGAAGCCATTGCCAACCTCCTGGCCGGGCTGGATCTCGATGAGCTGGCCGCCATGCTCCGGACTTCCATCGCCAACGAGACCACCCTCTCCCGGCGCCAGAAGAACGTGAAGCGGCTGAAGGAAGTGGTTGCATTCACCAACTCCCGGGCCGAGAACCGCCCGGAATGGATGATCCTTCGAATACTTCCCGTGCTGCCTCCGGGTCTTCGCCCCCTGGTTCCCCTCGACGGGGGCCGGTTCGCAAGCAGTGACCTGAACGACCTCTATCGCAGGGTCATCAACCGTAACAACCGTCTGAAGAGGCTTCTCGACCTCCAGGCGCCCGACGTGATCCTTCGCAACGAAAAACGAATGCTTCAGGAAGCCGTGGATGCCGTGCTTGACAACTCCAGCCGGCGCAAGCCCGTGAAGGGCGCCGGCATGCGCCCGCTGCGAAGCCTCTCCGACCTCCTGAAGGGGAAGCGGGGCAGGTTCCGTCAGAACCTTCTGGGCAAGAGGGTTGACTACTCCGGCCGAAGCGTCATCGTTGTCGGGCCCGAACTCAAGCTGCATCAGTGCGGCCTTCCCAAAACCATGGCCCTCGAGCTTTTCAAACCATTCGTCGTTGCCAGGTGGGAGAAGAAGTACGGTTGCGGCGTGAAGATGGCCCAGAAGAAGGTCGAGGAGCGTCCGGAAGAAGTCTGGGCAATACTTGAAAGGGTCATCAGGAACCACCCGGTCCTCATAAACAGGGCGCCCACGCTTCACAGGCTGGGAATCCAGGCATTCGAACCCGTTCTGGTCGAGGGTCTCGCCATCAGGCTGCACCCCCTTTCCTGCGCCGCCTTCAACGCTGACTTCGACGGCGACCAGATGGCGGTTCACGTTCCCCTCTCCGCCGAAGCCCAGGTCGAGGCCAGAATGCTCATGCTTGGAAGCAGGAACATCCTCAAGCCGGCCAGCGGCGAACCCGTGGTCACTCCCAGCCATGACATGGTGATCGGAGTGTACTACCTGACCAAGCCAATGGTGGGTGCCAAGGGCGAAGGCATGGTCTTCTCGAGCAGGGAAGAGGTCATCGGAGCGCTGGACGCCGGCAAGGTTGACTATCACGCCAAGATCAAGATAAGGGGCGTGAACAGGATAGCCGAAACCGGAACCGACGGCGAGATGAGAAAACCCACGTACTGGAAAGACTATACCACTCCCGGCCAGGTGGTTTTCAACGGAATTGTCCCCGAGGGCATGGGCTACATAATGGCCAACGGCCAGATCCCCCACGAAAAGGTCTTCGGGAAGAAGGGCCTTTCATCGATGGTCTCCAGGTGCCACCACAACGAGGGCGCCGTGGCATGTGCCGTTTTCCTCGACAACCTGAAGAGCCTGGGCTTCCACTACAGCACCATCAGCGGGCTTACAGTGGGCATGCGGGACATGATAATCCCCGACATGAAGACCGAGATCGTAGGCGAAGGCAGGAGCCTCGTGGCCGAGGTCGAGGAAAGGGCCGCCAAGGGTGAACTGACCGAGGCCGAGCGCTACAACAGGATCATCGACATCTGGAGCAAGGCAACCGAAGATGTGAAGAAGTCCATGATGGATGTCCTCGAAAGGGACAAGCACGGTTTCAACCCAATCTTCATGATGGCGCACTCCGGCGCCAGGGGAAGCGTTGACCAGGTCAGACAGCTCGCTGGCATGAGGGGTCTCATGTCGAAGCCCAAGAAGAAGCTTTCCGGCGAGTTGGGCGAAACGATCGAGACTCCCATTATCAGCTCCCTGAAGGAAGGGCTCTCGGTCATCGAGTACTCCATCAGCACGCACGGCTCCCGCAAGGGTCTTGCCGATACGGCCCTCAAGACCGCCGATGCAGGATACCTTACCAGGCGTCTTGTCGACGTCTGCCAGGACGTGGTGATAACCATCGAGGACTGCGGCACGATAAGGGGCAGGAACATAAGCGCCCTGAAGGAGGGCGAGGAGATACTCGAACCCCTCCGTGACAGGATCGTGGGCAGGGTCACCGCCGAGGACGTCTTCGATCCCATCGGTGACGAGATTATCCTCGAGGCGGGAAGCGAAGTTTCGGCGGAGCACGCCCTCAGGATCGAGGAAAAGGGAATCGAGACCGTCAGGATCAGAAGCGTTCTCACCTGCGAGGCAGAGCACGGCCTCTGCGCCAAGTGCTACGGATGGGACCTCAGCCGAAACCGCATGGTGACAAGGGGCGAAGCCGTGGGTGTCATCGCCGCGCAGTCCATCGGCGAACCCGGCACACAGCTCACCCTGCGCACCTTCCATACCGGCGGTGTCGCCGGCCGCGAGGCCAAGGAAACCGAGGTCAGGGCCAGACGCGCGGGCAAGGTGAGTTTCCGCAACATCCACATCGTGGAAGGTGCTGAAGAATCGGGGAAAGCCAACCGCATAGCCACCAGAAACGGTCAGGTCATCATTCTTGATGAGAGCGGCGACGCCGTTTCCACCTACGACATCGTACCCGGTTCACTGCTCAACGTCACCGAGGATCAGCATGTGGAGCGGGACGAACTGATCTGCAAGAGCGATCCGTTCATCATCCCCATCGTGAGTGAACACAACGGGTCGGTCCACTACGTCGACATCGAGGAAGAGATCACCCTCAGGGAGGAGATCGACAGCGAACAGCGCAGACAGATGGTGATCGTGGAGGACCGCAGCCGCACCCTCCATCCGCATCTCTTCATCCTTCCCGAACACATCGTGGTACTCAGTGGCAGGCCCCAGCGGAGGGACAGGGAACTCCGCACCATGCACGACCTTCTGAAAGAGGCGGATTCCGCCGCCGGACGCATGGTGTTCACCTACCGTGATCTCGGCTCGGTCAGGAACACCTCCCTCCTCGAGGACTTCGTGGCTTCCCGGGACGAGAAGGTCGCGCATGTCGGCGTTGACTGCAGAAGGGTGCACACAGGCAGTTACGCCGCTTTCGTCGATGCCGTGAACCTCATGGAGCCACTTGGCAAAAAGAGCGGCGGTGACCTCTGGAAGAACCTCAGGACCGCAATGGACAACCTCTCCGAGGCAACCTCAAGGAACAACGACGAGTTGGAGACACAGTTCATCAGCTCCCTGCTCGAGTTCAGCAGGAAGGTTCCCATGGTGCTCTCAATCGCCGACCTGAACAGGGGTCATACCGGCACCCGGAAACTTGTGTCCTTGCTCTGCGAGTCAATCGATCAGGGAAGGGTTCTCTTCATCGCCAGCTTCTCACGCAGGGGTCTGCGCAGCCACACCGTGGCCCGGGGAAGGCAGCGTACCCAGGATCAGGACCCTGTGGAGGAGTTCATCAAGGACAATGTCCTCGGTGTCTACCCCATCCCCAGCGGGGCTCACCTCCGCGTGGAGGACGGAGCACTCATCAAGATGGGCGTACACCTGGCCAGGATAGAGAGAAGGCTCGGCCAGCAGAGGGACATCACCGGCGGTCTTCCCCGCGTGGAGGAGCTTGTGGAAGCAAGATGCCCTCTGGATGCGGCGGCGATCGCGGAGATAAGCGGTATGATCGGACTCAGTTCTATCAAGGCCGCAATGCGCACCGTCACCATCCGGGGCGACCAGGGCCAGGAATCATCCCTCAAGATACCGGCCTCGAAGCACATCAGGGTGCGCGAGGCTGATCATGTGGAGGCTGGCGACAAGCTCACCGAAGGCCCTCTTGACCCCCACGACATTCTCCGGGTCAGGGGAACCGAGGCAGTTGAAGACTACCTCCTCAACGAGATACAGGAAGTCTACAGGCTTCAGGGTGTCAAGATCAACGACAAGCATGTGGGCATAGTCGTGCGCCAGATGCTTTCAAAGGCCAAGATCGAGGACCCGGGCGACACAAGGTTCCTTGAAGGCTCCCAGGTGGACAGGCTTGAGCTTAACCGTCACAACATGGAAGTGATGAGGCAGGGCAAGAGGCCGGCCACCAGTGATGTTCAGCTGCTGGGGATCACCAAGGCCTCACTGGCCACCGACAGTTTCCTTTCTGCGGCGTCGTTCCAGGAAACGAACACCGTTCTCGCCGATGCCGCTGTCCAGGCCAAGGTCGACCCTCTGCTGGGCCTGAAGGAAAATGTCATCGTCGGCCACCTCATCCCCGCGGGAACCGGCCTGCCCCTGTACAGGAATGTGAGGCTCTTCCTGCCCGACGGCGGCGCTTTGCCGGAGCCGGTCAGGCTTGAGCCTGAAGAAGATACGCTTGACAAATTCCATTTCGATGCGTAAACTTGCTGTTCCGTCAATGAAGGAACGAACGCTGTAAGGTTCTGAAAGGAGAGAATTTGCCCACGATCAACCAGCTGGTGCGGTCAGGGAGAAGCAAGCAGAAGGCCAGCACAAAGGCCCCAGCGCTTACCTCCTGCCCTCAGAAAAAGGGCATCTGCACCCGTGTGTATACATCCACGCCCAAAAAGCCCAACTCCGCCCTCAGAAAAGTGGCAAGGGTAAGGCTTCGCAACGGTTATGAAGTAACGGCCTACATTCCCGGCGAGGGGCACAACCTCAACGAGCACTCCGTGGTTCTCGTCCGCGGGGGCAGGGTCAAGGATCTTCCCGGCGTGCGCTATCACATCATCCGCGGCGTCGAAGACGCCAGCGGCGTGAACGGCCGCAAGCAGAGCAGGTCCAAGTACGGGACGAAGAAGGAAGCGTAGGCGTCATGAGAAGAAACAGACCGAAAAGGCGTGAGATACTTCCGGACAGGAAGTACGGAAACCTGGTGATCGCCAAGTTCATCAACAACATCATGCACCAGGGCAAACGCTCCGTAGCCGAGGGTGTTGTTTACGACGCCTTCGACATGATCTCCGAGAAGACCGGGCAGGACCCCGTGGCCGTCTTCAACAAGGCCATGAACAATGTCCGTCCCACCCTCAAGGTGAAATCCAGAAGGGTCGGCGGTTCAACCTATCAGGTACCCGTCGAGGTCAAGCAGAGCGAGCGCGACGCCCTGGCCATGCGCTGGATAATCAGCTACTCCCGGGGCCGCAAGGGCCGCAGCATGGCTCAAAGGCTGGCCCAGGAGTTCATCGAGGCCTCCCAGGGCGAAGGCAACAGCGTCAAGAAGCGTGAAGACACCCACAAGATGGCCGAAGCCAACAAGGCTTTCGCCCATTACCGCTGGTAGTAATTGGGGGACACAATACTTAATTATCCGGTTTGACCCGCATCGTTTCGGATAATTAAGTATTGTGTCCCCCAAAATCACTCCTCGAAAACTCCCTCTACGAACTGCCCGTGGTTTCTCCAGCAGTTCGCGTTCCATCCGCGAAGACTGAACGTGTCCCTCTCTCTGCCCATGATACGGTACCTGTACCCGAGACCTGTGCTGGGGCACAGCAAACCTGCGTGAACGTATCGGGAGATCGTGTTCAGGGTTTTCCATCCATTTCCCGGCGGATACTCGTTGTGTTCCGCACGGTACAGCTGAAGCGCGCCTGCGATGGTTCTCATGTTTGACCTGCATGATGCTGTTTTCGCGCTTTCCGACACATCCCTGAACTTTGGGATCGCAATTGCGGACAGTATCCCAAGTATCACCACCACTATCATCAGTTCGACAAGGGTGAAGCCTCTGGTTCCGTTTTTCACAGTTCACCTGCCCTGAAGGGTTCGATCCCCATGTCCGAAGTGTAGTAGAGGCCTTCCGGGGTTCGGAGCGACCAGACATCGTCGTACTCCAGTTCGAACAAAAAGCCCGCCGGAAGGTCAAGGTCAGGCGCTGTGGGCATAGAGTCGTTCATTGCCCTCCAGTCCTGAACCCGCTGGAAGACAGCCGCCACCGAGTCCCGTTCCGCCTGTTCCAAAGGGGGTGGGGAGTCCACAAAACCACTGCCTTCAGGCTGATAGAGCAGAACCACCATGATCAGAACCGCACCCACTCCGCCAAACACTACAATGCCCGAACCTTTCTTTCTTTTCTCTTTCGGCGGCGCCTTCTCCTCGTAGACGATGTCCCTGTCAAGTTGAAGGGGTTTCTGAGTGTTCGTCATGCCGATCTCCTCTGTAAGGTAAATCACCGATTCCACTTCCCTGATTATCAGGCATTTCCGCCTGCCTGCAAAGGGGTGGGCATTTGGGGGACACAATACTAAATTATCCGGTGGGAAAATCGTGATTTCCTTTAAAAAGTTCAAAGCGAGTCTGCGGTTTATCAAGGTATGAAGTCAGCCCAGCCCCTGGAGGCATCATGAGACATTTCACGCATGTTGTCATCCTTCTCGTTGCGTGCTCACTTTACGCTGCAGACTCCGCTTCGTTTGGCTTCTTGGGTTTTTCGGCCGACGGGAAGCACTTTGCCTGGGAGCAGTACGGAGTGCATGACGGTAGCGGGTTTCCGTGGAGTACCGTGACCATCCAGTCGACCGCAGATGGAACGGTCATTCATGAGTTCAGCGTTGTTCTTGAGGACGGGTTCAAGGGTGAGGGGCACCCGCGAGCTGAGAGCAGGCTGCTGGCATCCGAGGCTTTGCACGGGCTGTCCGGTAGCGGCTGGATTCAGGGCTCCCTGCTTGTTCACCACCCGCCCACAGACATGACCTCTGCAGGGGAGTCGGTGACCTTCTGCACAACGTATTATTCTCCATCCTATTACATCGGTGACTACACACTCTCTGTGCTGACCGTGGAGATTCCCGGAACAGAAATGGAGGAGTTCTGGGGGTTTCCTCCCCTAAGGCTTCGTGTTCATTTCACAGACAACCGGACCGGTCTTGTCCGCACTATCATGCAATCGTCCGATGATGCCGATAGTCACCAATGGGTTTTCGGCTACGGCATACAGGACGTCTGGTGCATGGGCGACTCGGTCTTTGCTGCTGCCATCCAGTGCATATCAATAGGATTCGAAGGACCTGACCTGCGGTACCTGATGACGGGTTGGACCATCTGACCCTTACATGTGAGGAGGCCCGGTGACGTCAAAGAAAGCCTTTTCCTGCAGCCAGTGCGGTGCACCCGATCTTGAAAGGTCTGGAGAGGGAAAACTGCGATGCCCATTTTGCGGCAGCCTCTACAGCTTTACAGTCCGGGGTCCTACAGTAGTGATCCGAAAGGGAGCAAACGTTGTGATTGGCAGCAAAGCCAAAGTTGTGATCAAAGGCGGGGTGGATGTACACGAAGGAGCCCGGGTCAAGGTTGACGGAGAGGTAACACTCCTGGAAAGGGCGTCGGAAGAGGAGATTGAAGCCGCCAGACTCAGGCTTCGTAAGGATTAATGATTTTGGGGACACAATACTTAACTATTCGAAAGCGAGTCTTTAAGGTTCTGAGATAGCAAGGCAACTCAGGTCGAATAATTAAGTATTGTGTCCCCCAATTAGTCCTTGATCGGCTTCAGGGTGAAACCTATGACGGCCGCGACGAAGCAGAGGGCGGCGGCGGTGTAGTAGGCAGCGGTGTAGCCGCCGGTTGAGTCAAGTATCCGGCCCGCCATCATTGGGCCGATCTGCCCGCCAACACCCCACGCAGTGAAAAGAACTCCGTAGTTCAAACCAAGGTTTTTGGTGCCGTAGAAGTCACCGACTGCGGAAGGGTAGACGGAGAGCATGGCGCCGTAGGCGAAGGTGACGACCATCGCGCCGAAAAGGATGGACGCGAAGCCACCGAAGCTTGCGAAGAAAAGCAGGACCGTGCCCTGGGCGAGGTAGAGGATCATCATGGTCTTCGCCCGTCCAAGCCTGTCCGATATGGTTCCCGCTATGGGGCGGCCGAGGGCGTTGCTGATGGCCATGAAGGCCACGAGCAGAAAGCCGAAGTTGCGGCCGGTCTGAACACTGGCGATCGTGGAGAGGTGACCGATGATCATCAGGCCCGCGAGCGCTCCGGCCACGAACATCACCCAGAGCTGGTAGAACTGCCTGGTGCGTATCATCTGTTTCCAGTCGTAGTCACGGCCGGAGACCCTGACCTGCTTTCCGGCTGTCTGCACCTGCTGTGCGGGGTTTTTCAGGGTCTGGGCAAGACCCACCACCACCAGGAAGAAACCCGCGCCGAGGATGCGGAAAGAGTTGAAGACATTGTAGTTCTGGATAAGGAAGTTCGTGAGGGGCGCAATGTAGATGGTTGCCGCGCCGAAGCCTCCGACCACCATGCCGGAGATCAGACCCTTTCGTTCCGGTGGAAACCACTTGATCGCAACCGGTGTGGTTGCCGAGTAACCGAGGCCGATGCCCGACCCCGCCATCACGCCGAAGCACAGCACAAGCCCCGGAACGGTCTGGAAGAAGCTGGACAGAACCATGCCGCCACCCACCAGTATCCCCGCCAGGGTTACGACCACCCTGGGCCCGTACTTGTCTTGCAGGCGGCCCCCGAAGATCATCATGACGGCGAACATGGCAACGGCCATCGTGTAAGGCAGAGAAGCCTGGGTGCTGCTCCACCCCAGGGACTCCCGCAGGTTTGCGGCGAAGATGCTCCAGGCGTAAAGAACGCCGAAGGAAAGGTTGATGCCCATCCCGGCCAGGACAATGGTCCATGCCCTTGTGTTGCTTTTCATATGCGGAAGACCCCCCTGTTGAAATCAGCCCGGATTATAGCTTGATCTCCGGCTCTTTACAAAACCCGGCTTTCAGGGTTGTCCGGCACGAATTCCGCGGGCTGCGGCCATTCCGGAAGAGAAGGCCCACTGGATGTTGTAGCCGCCTGTGTCGCCATCCACATCGAGGACTTCCCCCGCGAAGCATAGACCGGGAGTTATCCTGGATTCCATGGTCTTACGGTTGACCTCATCACGGCACACTCCCCCTGCTGTGGCCATGGCGACCCTGAAACCGCCCTTTTTGGCCACAGTTACGGGAAACGCCGTGATCAGGCCAAGTAACTTCAACCGGTCTGTCCTGCTGATTTCGCCACCCTTTCGGGATGGGGGCATCCCCGCCATTTCAAGGACGGTGTCCACGAGCCGTTCGGGTATGCCAAGGCTCTTCAGGATGGTTCTGACCGCCTTTTTCCCCCCGGCCTGAAGGGCGTCGATGAGGCTGCTTTCAACCTCTCCCGCGGTTTTCTCCGTAAGAGCCAACGAGAGCATGTCACCATCGCTGATGTTACGGCTGAGGTCCAGTATTCCCGGCCCCGAAAGCCCCGCGCCGGTGAAGAGAACGTCGCCCCTGGCAGATACTGTCCTTCCGTCGGCCTTATGCAGGGAGATGGCAGGGTTCTTCATTGATATGCCGGCAAGCCCTGCGGGAAAAGGTTCCCTGGCCGTTATGTGTGTGAGGGAGGGTGTGATGCCGGTTACGGTGTGGCCCAGTGAAGACGCCAGGGCCAATCCGTCGCCGGTTGAACCTGTTTCCGGGTAGGAGCACCCACCCGTCGCTATGACAAGCGAATCGGAGGAAAACACCGAGCCGTGTGTGTTGACGGTGAAACCGCCTTCGTCATGGGAAACCGCCTCAGCGGGTGAGTCGAACAGCATCTTCACGCCGTTTTCCATACACACCCTTTGAAGGAGCGCGAGAATGTCTGAAGCCCTCATTCCCGCGGGGAACAGCTTGCCGTCCTCCCGGGCGAAGGTCCTTACACCGCCTTTCTCGAGAAAGGCGCAAAGGTCCCTGTTGGTGAAGGCAAGGAGGGCAGGCTTGACGAAATTGGAAGCGCCGCCGTAATGCCCCGTGAAATCGGTGATGGGACCCGTCCGGCTGAAATTGCATTGCCCCGACCCAGAAAGCAGCAGCTTTCTGCCGGGGCTTCCGTTCTTTTCCAGCAGCAGTACATCATCCCTGTTGGTGCAGGCGTTCAGCGCACAGAACAAACCCGCCGGGCCAGCCCCTATGACTATCGTTTTGAATCTGGAAAGCATGCGCGGCCTTACAGCCTCCAGACCTCCTCGCCGGTCTGCACCAGTCCCATGCCGTTTTCTTCCAGGGCTGTGCGAATCCATTCCAGGGATTTGTCGAAGTTATCCAGCAGTACGGCGCTTCCCTCATCGGAACTGACCAGCAGCATCCTGCTGTTCCTGCCGTAGGTTCCCCTTGTGATGGTTATGCCTCCGAAGGGAAGGCTGACGGGTTTGCCCCTGATCAGAAGCTTGAGAAGGATCCCCAACTGGGTGTACAAAGGAGCCATCTTTCCCAGGTCATGGAATACGAACCTTCTGTTGGTCAGAACACAGCGGCAGTCCACCGGGAACTTCAACTTGCCACCCTGCAGCGTGTACCGGCGCCTGTCGGCCAAGACCTTCTCATCGGGGTCGGGCGTGAACTTCGGCATTGTCCTTCCTTTTCTTCAGAACATCCTTCTGATGGTGAAGCCCAGGGCGAGGTCGTTCGTGCCCGCCCCGTTCAACTGCCCCCGCGGGCCGATGCCTGTGCTGTTGCCAAGGATGAAGACGAACTGGTGACCCCATGTGGTGCGCCTGACCCCGAAGCAGAAGGAGTCTTCCGGAAGGATCGAAGGGTCTTCTTCATCACGGTCCACGACCGGGAAGTATTCACCGATCAGGGCAGTGTTCTCCCCCAGACCAAGCGAGAGACCGATGCCGGGGCCGTGCCTTTCGGTCCTGCCGTCGTAGGCGTAGTTCACCGTGGGGATGACCCGCCCTTTCGCGAAGGGGGCCGAGAACGCGCCCAGCAGAGTGAGGCCGCCCTCCCTGTCCTGGTTTGCCGCCGTTTTCACCGATGAATAACCGATGGAAAAACCAGCTTCGAAGCTGTCGACAAAGGTGCTCCAATACCCCCCAAGGGTGTATTCCTTCCCCGAGCGCACGTGGCCGGCCCTGATCTCGAGGCCGTTCACGGGGAACCAGCCCAGGTCGACACCCACGTTGGCTCCGTTGTCCAGTCCGAAGAAAGACTCTATCGGCTCATCTTTCAGGGCCGCTCCGTAGAACCTGTGGTTCAGCCTGAGTTCGAGGCTTCCCTCCCCGGTTGACGGCGCGGGGGTCTCGATGTTGAGCATTCCAGGGCCGTACGCGGCGAGAGGGAAGGCGATCGCAAGGAGTGTCACGGCAATTCTCATGGCAACCTCCTAAAGGAGTTTTAGTGAGACGGCGCGAACGAACTGATGCGCGCTTGTGAAATCATCTCCACCGCTGGGCCCGTATGCGAGCAGTATCGTGCAGGTTTCGCCCTGGGTGAGAACTGCATCGTACTGGTCACCCGAAGACATGGGTATAGAGAAATCGATATCGGTCTGGTTGCCGTTCTCGCCGGAGCCAATGAGTGTGACATCGCTGCTGCCCCCAAGCACCGTGTCGGCCTCGTGGGTCGTGGCACCGGTACCGAAATCGTCACGAATGTACCCAGCTGCGCCTTCAACGTATCCGATGACAAAATTCGCATCCTTCATCATCACGGAGGGGCTGAAACCCACTGCGACCCAGCCTGTCGTTGGTGCGGAAAGCTTCACGTGAAGGATTGTCCCGTCGTTTTCCACCCGCCACTGAAACACTACGTCGTCCGTGGTGTAGCTGTACCATCCCTCGGTCCCCGAAGGGCCCGCAGTGTCGCCGCAGCTTCCAAGAAGAAGCAGCGCTAAGAACACAATGATCGCTCTCATTCCATCCCCACTCTTCCTGTTTGCTTTTTTCCTACTTGACAATTGTATTATCATGCTTACGCAAAGAAAAGAAAGGAAGGCTGACAATGGGTAAGCTGTTGATCATCATGGCCGTCCTCACATGCACCACATTCGCGTGGCAGGAACTTGAGGTTTCGGGATTCCTCCTCAGGTGGGAAACCCGGGCGGGAAACAACCTTGCCGTGGAACTCACCGGCCCCACCACGGGCTGGGTGGCGGTGGGTTTCGACCCAAGCATGATGATGCTGGACGCCAACATTATCATAGGCTACGTATCCGGCGGCAACACATTCATCAGGGACGATTTCGGGTGGCAGACCACGTCCCACAGGGCCGACACTCTCCTTGGGGGGACCGATGACGTGATCATCGACGGAGGCTCCGAATCGGGCGGAAACACCCAGATAAGGTTCACGATCCCGCTCGATTCCGGCGACCAGTACGACAAGCCTCTTGTTCCCGGCAACTCCTATCCGATTATCCTTGCCAGGGGACCCAATGGCGCCGACGACTTCTCGACCCAGCACCAGTTCATAACCACCGCCACCATCGACATTCTTGAACTCTCCCTCCAAGGCTCCACCTGGGGTAGGGCTAAGATGGACTATGACTGAGAAGCAAGGGGGTTCCGTCAGAATTCTCGCCTTTGCCGGCAGTTCCAGAGAGGGTTCTTACAACCGCTGTCTTGCGAGGCATGCCGCTGCTTTGGCCGGGGAGACCGGGGCGCTGGTGACTCTCGTTGAACTGGGTGATTTTCCTATGCCGCTCATGAATGAAGACCTGGAAACCGCCGCCGGCATTCCTGAAAACGCCAGGGACTTCAAGAAGCTGCTTGCGGAACACGATGGCTTTCTCATAGCCTCACCTGAGTACAACGGTTTCGTGACTCCGTTGCTCAAGAACTGTCTGGATTGGGCTTCCCGTTCGGAAACGGCTGACGAGAAGCCCCTCTCGGCGTTCAGGGGGAAAACGGCGGCCATCTTGTCGGCTTCACCCGGAGGGCTTGGGGGGCTTCGAAGCCTCTTCGTGCTCAGAACGCTCCTTACGAACCTCGGTGTGATCGTGCTTCCCGGGCAGCACGCGGTTTCAGGGGCGGACAAGGCATTCGATGACGAAGGCAAACTAAAGGATACTGGAAACATCGCATCTGTGAAAAGGGTCGTCCGGGGACTTGTCAGGATCACCACCGCATTGAAAGCCGGGGACATATGATTCTTCTTCAGCCGCTCCCTCCGGCGCTCCCGCCCGAGGGCGCCGAATCATCGGACGTTCTTCAGAGCTTGGCCCTGCAGAGGGTGCTAAGGTCTCCGGAGTGGGGACGGATCAGTGAGTACTGGAACCTTCTGAACCGTGTCACGGGCAAGGGTGGCCAGTTCCAGCCCGCGGGTGATCTGGACATGGCAAAGGCTGACAGCATCATAACCGATGTGCGAAGGTGCTTTGCCGAACTCAATCCAGGCGGTGAGACAGGTGGCGTGTGGAGCGCTCTGGAGATGACCGCGCTTCTCGTTGAGACCCGTGCTGAAAGGCTCAGCCGAATCAATCCTGCCTTCATGTCAAGGATGATGCCCGCGTGGTCGACCACTTTCGGCGAAGACCTGCTTTACAGCTTCGACTCCAGGATCAGGGAGCTTGAGAGGCTCAGGAGCGCCGGAGAACTCACTGAAGAGGTTATTCTGTCGGCATCGGATACGCTTGCCAGACAGTTCGAGACATGGGCGCTGCTGCAGTTGGCCGATGACAGGTACGGCTTCTCTCCCCCCGATATCCAGGAAAGGCTTCTGGAGGTCGAACTCCTTTACGAAACCGTTGCGGAGGAATTCGGCGAGGACAGGGTTCTGGCCTTCAGGGAGATGCGCCCATACCTCGAGCCCCTTCTCGAAGACCTTCTCGAGGGGCTTCACTGAGCGGCTTCTGGTTCGCATTCGAGGTCACTCCCCAATGCAACCTTTCCTGCGGCTACTGCTACAACTTCTGGCGAAAGCCGGGGCAGACCGCTCCAAGAGAGCTTTCCCTAAGGGAAATCGACGAGTTGTTCCATGACCTGTGGGCAGACGCGCCCGTATCTGGTGTCACCCTTACCGGGGGCGAGCCCCTTCTTCGCAGAGACCTGCCGGGCGTCGCCACAACACTCAGCCGTATCGGTTTCACCGTCGCTGTAGCCACCAACGGAACACTTCTGACCTCTTCCACCGCCCGCGAACTTAGGGATTCGGGCGTCAGACACTTCGACATCGGAATTGAAAGCGCGATCGCTGAGGTTTCGGAGGGGATCGCCGGTGCCTGCGCGACCGGTGCAAGCGTCACCCTCTCCCTTTGCCTCACCTCGAAGAACGCCGGTACTGCACCTGAAGTTGTCAGGCTTGCTGCCGCCCTGGGGGCGGATGCCGTATGCCTGAACAGGTTCGTTCCCACGGGAGGACCGTCAGATGCCCACCACATGCCTTCATCGACCGGGATCGCTGACGCCCTGCGGGATGCGGGAAAAATGGGCGAGAAACTCTCCCTTCCGGTCTACGCGGGTATCCCCCTTGAGCTCTGCGTGTTTGCCAGTATCGGTGAAACTGGTATAATCAACACCGCATGTCACTGTGGAGAGGGAAAGTGGGCCATAGGTCCCGATGGCGTGCTCAGGACCTGTGAGCAGAGCCCTGTTCTTCTTGGAAACCTTCTGAACGAAAGGTTTTCCACACTGAGGGAGTTGCCGGCCGTGAAGTGGTTCCGTGAAGCCATGCCTTTCCGTGAATGCCATGGTTGTGCTGATCTTCCGCGTTGCGGCGGAGGCTGCAGGTTTCTTCCCGGATCGGAGAGCAGTTGAACTACTTCGCGTACGGATCGAACATGTCACTGGCCAGGCTTGCCGCCAGGATCCCGTCGGTGCGGCGGGTCGGTGTGGGATCTCTCACGGGTTACCGGCTGATCTTTCACAAAGCCGCTGAAAGCGATGGCTCGGCCAAGTGCGACGCCTTCTTCACGGGTGACCCGACCCATGAGGTATTGGGCGTGGTGTACGAGATCGATCCCGACGACAAGCACAGGCTGGATATTATTGAGGGCGTCGGTTACGGATACGAGAACCGTTGCGTTACGGTCAGCCTCGGGGACGGCATCGTTGTAACGGCCTGGGTGTACTGCGCCACAACCATCAATGCCACTCTGCGGCCTTTTGACTGGTACAGGGAACATGTGGTAAGGGGAGCCCTCGAAAACGGTCTTCCCGACCATTACGTCTCCCGCATAATGGCCATCGAGGTCATGAGCGATCCCGACCGTGAACGGGCCGAACGCGAGCTTTCCATCTACGCCTGAACTTGACAAACCGGCCCCCGGTCGCAAGAATGCCTGCCTGCAACCCCACAGCCAGGAGACAGGTTCCGCCCATGAGCAGCCCCAGCGCACTTCGCAACATTGGTATCTTCGCCCATATCGACGCGGGCAAGACCACGGTCACGGAGAGGATACTCTTCTACACCGGCCGCACCCATCGTATGGGAGACGTTGACCACGGCACCACGGTGATGGACTGGATGCCCCAGGAGCGCGAAAGGGGCATAACCATCGTTTCCGCAGCCACCACGTGCACCTGGAAGAACACCACCATAAACATCATCGACACACCCGGTCACGTTGACTTCACTGCCGAGGTCGAGCGTTCCCTAAGAGTGCTCGACGGTGGAGTAGCCGTTTTCTGCGCAGTTGGGGGGGTTGAACCCCAGACTGAAACTGTCTGGCGTCAGGCTCTGAAGTACGGTGTGCCAACGATCGCTTTCGTGAACAAGATGGACCGCCAGGGAGCCGATTTTCCCAGAGTGCTTCAGATGATGCGGGACATTCTGGGAGCTGTCCCTCTGCCCGTGTTCCTTCCCATCGGAAGCGGACAGGCCTTCAGGGGCATTGTGGACGTGATTCACGGTCGGGCTCTCTTCTTCGATCCCGAATCACTTGGCGAGACGATACGGGAAGAGCCGATACCGGAAGAGATGGCCGATCCCGCGGCCCAGGCCCTCGAGGCCGTTCAGGAGGCCGTGGCGGACCTGTGTGAAGACGCCATGGAGCTCTACTGCACTGGGGATCTCGACCCTTCCCTCATCATCCCCCTCATAAGGAGGGGTACGCTTGAGAAGCGGTTCGTTCCGGTCCTCTGCGGTGCCGCCCTGAGGAACGTCGGCGTTCAGCGTCTTCTCGACGCCATAGTTGACTGGCTTCCCGCCCCTGAGGAACTTGCTCCCGTGACAGGCATCGAACCCCGCGGCACAGAAGCGGAGAGACCAAGAAGCGCAGATTCGCCCTTCACCGCCCTGGTGTTCAAGATCCAGACCGACTCACACCTTGGCAGGCTGGCATACATGAGGGTCTATTCCGGAAGCGCGAAGGATGGTCAGGCCGTGCTTAACAACCGCACGGGACGGAAGGAGAGGATGATGCGCCTGGTCCGCATGCACGCGGACAAGCGCGACCACCTTGATTTCGTACAGGCCGGCGACATAGCGGCTGCAGGAATGAAGGACGCCGCCACGGGAGATACCCTGACGGCGCCCGAGCACCCAATTACGCTTGAATCCATCGATTTCGCCGAACCAGTGATGCAGATGGCCATTGAACCAGCGGGCGCACGTGATGACAAGGCGCTCGAGGATGCCCTTCAGGAGATGACCAGCGAGGATCCCAGCCTCAGGGTTGGCGTTGACCGCGACACCGGCCAGAACATCATCATGGGCATGGGCGAACTTCATCTCGAGATCGTGGTGGACAGGCTGAAGCGGGAGAAGAAGCTTCAGGTTCACACCGGGATCCCACAGGTATCCTACCGGGAAGGCGTTCTCCGCCCGGGCAGGGGCGAGGGCAGTTTCGAGAGGCTCATCGCGGGCCGTGGCAACTTCGGCCACGCGGTTGTGCAGGTCGAGCCCACTTCGGGCGGGATTGAGATCTCAGACTCCGTTCCCGGTCTTCCCGCTTCCTTCATCGAGGCCGCAAAGAGTGGTATCAGGGGCAGTGTGGGCGCCGGAGCGCTGGCGGGTTTTCCCGTTGACGGCATGCGGATAACGCTGGCCGAGGCGAGGCTGCACGAGACCGACTCGACCGAGCTTGGCTACGCCTCGGCCGCCGCCGCCGCCTTCCGTGAAGCACTGAAGGATGGCTCTCCGGTGATCCGCGAGCCCATAATGGCGCTGGATGTCATAACCCCGACAGACTACCTCGGCGAAGTCCTGGGCGACATCAACTCCCGCCGCGGGCAGGTCGAGGCCATCCACCAGCGCGGCGAGGCGCACAACATCCACGCCAGGGTTCCCCTGGCCGAGCTTTTCGGCTATTCCAGCAACATCAGGAGCCTCACTCAGGGCAGGGCCGGGTTCTCCATGCAGTTCCTCAACTACGAGAACACCCCGCCGAACGTTCAGCGCGACCTTCTGCAGAAAATGGGCATTCTGGTCTGACCTTGCCTTGTGATGCTCAGGCGGTCACTGTTCTCGGGATGCTGTCGGGAAGCTGGGCGAGAACCTCGTAGTTCAGGTGTCCGGCCAGGTCTCCGAATGACCTTACCGAGATCTCCCTTCGGCCCTGTTTTCCGATGATGACCACCTCGTCGCCCCGCGAGACCCCGGGGCAGTCCGTCACATCAACGGTCATCCCGTTCATGTTGACCATGCCCGATACTTTTGCCCTCCGTCCCCTGACCAGAACATACCCAAGGTTGCTCAGGCTTCTGGAAAAACCCTGCGAGTATCCGACCGGAACCGCCGCCATCTTCTGCCGGCGGGATGTCAGGAAGAAGTTGCCGTAACCAACGAACTCCCCCGGTCTGACATCTGTAATGCCCATGACTGAGCTCTTCCAGCTCATTACCCTTTTGAGGGGGTCCTTGAACCCTTCAGGGGATTGGTTGCTGGAAAGGATGTGCAGCATTCTGGTCTCAATGCTGGGCCAGAAGCCATACTGGGCGATGCCTGTACGCACGGCATCGAAACGGGCCTCGGGGATCACAAGGGCCGCAGCTGAACTGGCAGTGTGCAGGATGCCCGTATCAACTCCATTCCCGCGGAGAAAGGCAACACCATCACGGAACGCGTCCAACTGTCTGTGAATCCGCATGTGGTTTGCCGCATTTTCCGCGCCGGCGAGATGGGTGCAGGTGCCTCGCAGTCTCAGAGAACCGCGATTGCTTTCCAGCAGATCAACAGCGGTTTCGAGGGCGGCGGGTGGAATGCCGGTGCGGTTCATGCCCGTCTCAAGTTCCAGATGGATGTTCGAAGGTCTTTCCGGGGTTCCCGAGCAGACCGATTCTTTCAGCCTTTCGATATCGCTGACATAGAAGGAAATCTTTTCGGAGTTCGCCCAGGGGATGTCTTCGTCGTGGATGAAGCCCATCACGATGATCTCTTCTCCGGGAACTCCCGCATTGAGCAGGATCGATGCCTCATCAGCGGCATACACCCCGAACAATCTGATATCCAGTTCCCTCGCGAGGGGAACGAAGCAGGCCAAACCATGCCCGTAGGCATTGCTTTTTACAACAGAGATGATCAGGCGGTTCTCGACAGTGCTTTTAATGAAGCGCAGATTCCCTTTCAGGGCGCTTCGGCTGACCTCGATCATTGATGATGCGTGTGGTTCACTACCTATGATAACCCTCCTGTCATGATTATCGATCTCACCGTTTCCAGTAGCAGTTTCGAGCCCAAAGGCAGAAGATCGTCGGGAAAATCGTAATTGGGATGGTGCAATGGGGGCGTTTCCTCCCCTGCGCCAAGTCCGAAGAGGACCCCCGGCATGGCGCTTGTGAAGTGGCCGAAGTCCTCAGACCAGGGGAATGGCTCGTCCCTGTGTGAAACGTTCATGCCAAGCCCTTTGGCGGCTTCTGCGACAAGGTTCACCAGACGGCTGTCGTTGAACACGGGCGGGAACTCTTCGCATCTTTCCACTGAAACCCCCAGCCCGTAAACCCCGGCGATCCCCTCCGCGAGACGGCTGCACTCGCGGAACAAATCCTCGAGAACCTCTTTTTCGGAGGCTCTGAGGGTTGCCATAACCATCGCCTCACCCGGTGAAGTCCCGAACGTTTCAGCGCCAAGTGCCGCATGAACGACTGTGACCATCGCGGGTTGAAAGAGGCCGGTCCGGTTCTGGGGAACGGCATTCATGGCCTGTAGCAGATGGGCAACGGCCATTGCCGGGCTGTTTCCCTTTTTGGGTTCTCCTGCGTGGGAACGCTCACCGGTGAGATTCACGGTGATCCCCGCCGATGCGGAGGCGAAAACGCCATGCCTGAGGATCACCTCAGCAAGCCTGAACCCGGGAAGGTTGTGCAGTGCAATGGCGAAGTCGGGCATCACCGATCCGAAGCCGGCGTCCCTGAGTACCGCGGTGGCTCCTTCTCCGGTCTCTTCCGAGGGCTGGAAAAGCAACAGGACCGAGCCCCCTTCAAGCGGAGCCTCTGCAAAGTGTGCCGCCACACCGGCAAGTATCGCCATGTGACCGTCATGCCCACACCCGTGGTAAGCTCCGCTGCCATCCGGCATGGGAAGGCCGTCGAGTTCGCAACGAACCATAACCCGGGGTCCGGGAATGGAACCCTGATACAGTGCGGCCACGCCATGTCCGGCAATCCCCCTTATAAGCCGTGTGGGGCGAGTGGCGGCAAGAAAGCTCGCCACGATCTCAGCTGTCGCTAACTCCCTGCCGGAAACCTCGGCCCTTTCGTGAAGAGCCATTCTGAGTTCTAGCGGGTTCAGACCTTCCCCTTTCCCACGAGCCTTGCGAAGTGCTCGAAGGAGCGGTCCCACGTTTTCTCTTCTTCCAGAGGGAAAAAGCAGCCCGGAAGCTCCCTGTTCTTCAGGTGACCTGCCACGCACTCGCAGCACACACCCTTTCGTGAGCACGGATCGTAGCTGCAGTTGCACCGCTTCAGGTTCTCAGGCTTCTTGCACTCCATTTTTTCTCCTTCCTTCCGGTTTGCATAAGTGCCGGGCGCCCCCGGTGTCAATGCCCTGCGGCTTGACAGGGCGGGTTTTCTGTGGTAGGCTTGCACTTCCCTGAAAGGCCAGGGGTGGTTGCGGTTCTTTTGGAATTCAACCATATTTGGCGCCCCGGAGGCTCCAATGAGCCAATGGGTGAAAACAGGCAATTGGCAGCGCGGGATTCTCCCGGACGGGTGTATTGCGCGTTTATTTCTGGTTTGTAAAGAACCGAGGAGATGGGTTGAACGAAATACGGCTCAGAATAAGGCTTCGGGCCTATGACCACCGGCTTCTGGACAAGTCGGCCGCTTCCATCGTGCGTGGCGTGCTGAACACCGGGGCCAAGGTTGCGGGTCCGATCCCACTGCCCACGAGGCGCACGATGTTGACGGTCCTGCGTAGTCCCCATGTTGACAAGAAATCACGGGAGCAGTTCGAGTTGAGGGTTCATTCCAGGCTCATTGAGATCCGCGATCCCAACGAGCAGACCACCGAAGCCCTCAGGCAGCTCGATGTTCCCGCCGGTGTGGATGTAGAGATAAAGTAACCTGCGTTCCTCCTGACTGATCCGGCGGGGCCGGATTAAGAGGAAATGTCGCACTGCGGAGCCTGGGCGGATGCTCCGGCGGGCGGCGGAAGAAAGAACAGAAACGCTCGTCCCCCCGCCAAAAAGGGGACTTCAGCGACGGGAAGTGGTATATGAGCGGATTGATGGCTCGTAAACTGGGCATGACCCGTGTCTTCAACGAAGACGGAAGGGTCGTCCCGGTCACCGTACTCGAGGCGGCGCCCAACCATGTGGTTCAGGTGAAGACCATCGAGCATGACGGCTATGCCGCCGTGCAGGTGGGCTTCGTTCCACAGAAGGAAAGCCGTCTCAACAAGCCCCGCAAGGGGCATCTGGCGAAGGCGGGGGTTCCCCCCGTGTCCAGGCTTGCGGAAGTTGGGAAGCCCGTCGGCGATGTGAAGCCGGGCGACACGATCACCGTCAGCATGTTCAGCCCGGGCGAAAAGGTCGACGTAACCGGCCTGTGCAAGGGCAAGGGTTTCCAGGGCGTTGTGAAAAGGCACGGTTTCAGCGGTGGTGATGAGACCCACGGCTGCAAATCCCACCGTGTCCCCGGCTCGATCGGGCAGAATGCGACCCCCGGTCGCGTCTGGAAGAACAAGAAGATGCCCGGCCAGACCGGCAACACCAAGGTGACGGTCAAGAACCTTGAGATCGTGGAAGTTGACGGAGAGAAGAACCTCGTCGTGCTCAAGGGCGCAGTTCCCGGCTCGAGGAACGGTTACCTTCTTATTCGGAAGCACCGCAAGAGCGGAGGTAACAGCTGATGGCACTCGCAAGGGTATACACGATGAGCGGCGAAGAGGTCGACACCGTTCAGCTCCCGGACGAGGTCTTCTCAACCGGGGTTTCCACCCACGTTCTGTGGGAGGTCGTAAGGGTTGAGCAGACAAACCGCCGCAGGGGTACCGCCAGTACCAAGACCCGCGCCTTCGTAGTCGGCAGCGGAAAGAAACCGTGGCGTCAGAAGCACACCGGCCATGCCCGAAGCGGCTCGAAGAAGTCGCCGATCTGGCGTGGGGGCGGCGTTGCTTTCGGCCCCCATCCCCGTCCCTGGAGCATCAAGCTCAACCGCAAGATACGCCGCAAGGCCCTCGCGGGGATACTCAGCGAAAGACTGGACGAGGGCAACCTTCGCCTCATCCGTGATTTTTTCCTCGAGGGCAAAACCAGACAGGTCGCGGGAATGCTCGCAGGTAACGGTTGCGCGGGCAGGAAGACCCTCATTCTCACCCTCGAGGGAGACGAACTTGCCACCAGGGCGTCCCGCAACATCCCCGGTGTGTTCTCAGCCAGTGCCCGAAGCGTTCCGGTGACCACGCTGGTTAACTCCGAAGTGGTCCTGATGGACGAACGGGCCATTGATGAGCTGAAAGCGAGGCTTTTGTAATGGATGCCCGACAGATAATCATCGAGCCCATTGTCACCGAGAAGTCCACCCTGGCACGGGAGAGCCGCAACGCCTACTCCTTCAAGGTGAAGCCCGCCGCCACCAAACACCAGATCGCCAAGGCGGTGGAAGAGATATTCAGTGTGACGGTTCTCGCCGTCCATACCATCAGAATGGACGGCAAACTGAAGCGCATGGGCCGCTTCGCCGGTCGCCGCTCATCCTGGAAAAAAGCCGTTGTCACCCTTAAAAAGGGCGACACTGTCGAATTCTTTGAGGGGGTGTAACCATGGGTATGAAGCGTTGGAAGCCCACCACCCCTGGTACCAGGTTCAAGGTATCGCCCGACTTTTCCGAGATAACCAGAACCGGGGGCGAAAAGTCCCTTCTTGTTACCCTGCCCAGCAAGGCCGGCCGGAACAACAAGGGACGCGTTACCGCCAGGCACCGGGGTGGCGGCCACAAGCGGATGTACAGGATCGTTGATTTCCGCAGGAACAAGCCGGGAATTCCGGGCAGGGTAGATTCGATCGAGTACGATCCGAACCGCAGCGCCAGGATCGCCCTCGTCATCTACTGCGACGGCGAGAAGCGGTACATCATAGCCCCCGAGGGGCTCGAAGTCGGCCAGACCGTTCTCAGCGGCTCCGAGGCGCCTCCCGAGATCGGCAACCACCTTCCCCTCAACAGGGTTCCTCTGGGCACAATGGTTCACAATGTCGAGATGAAGCCCGGCAAGGGCGGACAGATCGCAAGAAGCGCGGGTGCTTCCGTTCAGCTCATGGCGCGCGAGGGCGGCTACGCAACATTGCGCATGCCCTCCCGGGAGATGAGAAGGGTGCCCGTCAATTGCATGGCCACGATCGGCCAGGTCGGCAACTCCGAGCACAATCTCGTCGTTCCCGGAAAGGCCGGAGCCAGCCGCTGGGTCGGCAGAAGGCCCCACGTCAGGGGTGTTGCCATGAACCCTGTCGATCACCCCATGGGTGGCGGGGAAGGCAAGACAAGCGGTGGCCGTCATCCGTGCTCACCTTGGGGACAGCTCGCCAAGGGCCTCCGTACCCGGAAGCCCAAGAAGGATTCGAGCAAACTCATCTTAAGGCGCAGACCCACCGGAAAGAGGAGGAAGTAGCGATGGCGCGTTCCCTGAAAAAAGGCCCGTTCATCGATGCCGGGCTTCTCCGGAAGGTGGAGCTCATGGGCCAGACCGGCGAAAGCAAGGTTATAAAGACCTGGGCCAGACGGTCCACTATCCCGCCGGATTTCGTAGGCCAGACCTTTGCGGTTCACAACGGCCGCAAGTTCGTGCCGGTTTTCGTTGTTGAGAACATGGTGGGGCACAAGCTCGGTGAGTTCGCCCCCACCCGAACCTTCCGCGGTCACCGCGAGAAGAAGAAGTAGGGGTGGGAGAATGGAAGCCGTAGCAAAGGCCAGATTCGTCAGGGTTCCACCCCGGAAGGCAAGGCAGGTCGCCGACCTCATCCGGGGAAAATCCGTGGGCCAGGCGCTGTCCATACTCATGACAGTGCCCAAGGTCGCCTCGAAGATCATCGCCAAGACGCTCGACTCAGCAGTGGCGAACGCCGTCTTCCTCTCAGACGGGGCAAAGCTCGAGGCCGAAAAGATGAAGGTCTCCGTTATCACAGTCGACGAGGGCCCCATGGTCGCCCGCTGGCGCCCCAGGGCCAGGGGCAGGGCCACCCGCATCGTTCACCGGACCAGTCACATCACCGTCAGGGTCAGCCAGGGTGAAACAGCCGGACCGGAGAAGAGGTAAACATGGGACAGAAGACTAACCCTATCGGCCTCAGGCTGGGGATCACCAGAAGCTGGGACTCGGTCTGGTTCGCCAAGGGCAGGAATTTCGCGAAGCTGGTTGAAGAGGACGCGAGGATAAGGAAGTACATCCTTCTGAACCCCCTTCTCGACAAGGCCCAGATAAGCAAGGTCCAGATACTCAGGAAGCCCCAGGAAGTGCATATCGCCATAAGCACGGCAAGGCCCGGCATGGTCATCGGCACCAGGGGCAAGACCATCGACAGGCTCACCAGTGAACTCACAGCCCTTACCGACAAGACCGTCAAGGTCAAGGTTGACCAGATCGACAACCCGGAAGTGAGCGCGGTGCTGGTCGCCGAGAACGTCGCCAGGCAGCTGGAGAACAGGGTTTCGGTCAGAAGGGCCATCAAGAGAACAATATCCGACACCATGCGGGCCGGCGCTCTGGGAATCAAGGTTTCCTGCTCCGGAAGGCTCGGCGGAGCCGAGATGTCCAGGATCAACACGTACCATGAGGGCCGGGTTCCCCTGCATACCCTCAGGGCGGACATCGATTTCGCCAGGGCCGTCTCCCGTACCACATACGGCGTGATCGGCGTTAAGGTCTGGATCTATGTGGGCGATGTTCACGAAGCCCCCGTGGCCGGATCCTGAGAGAGTGGTGATGCAGCATGTTGATGCCGAAAAGAACTAAGTACCGGAAGCAGCACCGGGGAAGAATGCGGGGAATGGCCAAGGGAGGCGCCGAGGTTTCCTTCGGCGAATTCGGCCTTCAGGCACTGGCCCCCGGTTGGATCACGAGCGCCCAGATCGAGGCGGCCCGAATTGCCATGACAAGGCATATCAAGAGGGGCGGCAAGGTCTGGATCAGGGTCTTCCCCGACAAACCCATTACCGCCACCCCCCTTGAAACAAGGATGGGCAAGGGCAAGGGACCGGTCGAAGGCTGGGTTGCCGTGATCAGACCCGGCCGGGTGATGTTTGAAATCGAGGGAGTGGCGCCGGAAACCGCCAGGGAGGCAATGCGCCTCGCCGGGCACAAGCTGCCGGTGGCAACCCGTTTCGTGATCAGGGATAAGGAGGCTCACCAGTGAAACCTCATGAATTCCGGGCCATGAGCAGGGATGAGCTTGAGGAACAGGTGAGGGAGCTCCAGCGGGAGATTTTCAACCTCAGGTTCCGCAAGGCGGCCCAGCAGCTCGACAACCCGGTGAAGGTTCGCATGGTCCGGAAAGATCTGGCCCGGGCCTTGTCCATTCTTCATGAGATAGACATGGGCATTGAAACCAAAGCCGGGGAAGGGAACTGACCATGGCCGAAACAAGAGTAGGGAACAGAAGAGTGCTTCGGGGAACCGTGGTCTCCAACGCCATGGACAAGACCGCCGTGGTGGAAGTCACCTCGGTCAAGGCGCACCCGGCCTACAAGAAGCGCGTTCGAAGCAGCAGCAGGTATTACGCCCACGACGAGAACAACCAGTGCGCCGTGGGGGATGTGGTTACCATCGCGGAAACCCGCCCCCTCTCCAGACTCAAGAGATGGCGCCTGATTGAGATCGTCGAGAAGGCCAAGTAGGGAGGCCGGATATGATTCAGGTGTTATCAAGGCTCAAGGTAGCCGACAACTCCGGCGCCCGAGAGGTCATGTGCATCAGGGTACTTGGCGGTACCGGGCGTCGGTACGCCGGCATCGGTGACCTTATCGTGGTCACCGTGAAGGAATCGTCCCCCGGTGGGACTGTAAAGAAGAGTGAAGTCAGAAGGGCGGTCGTGGTCCGCACGCGCAAGGAGCTCAACCGGGCCGACGGCTCGAGCGTAAGGTTCGACGACAACGCAGCAGTGATACTTGACGACGCAGGGCAGCCCGTGGCCACAAGGATCTTCGGTCCGGTGGGTCGCGAACTTCGCCAGCGTTTCATGAAGATCGTCTCGCTGGCGCCGGAGGTGATTTAGGATGCATGTGCGCAAGGGCGACAAGGTTCTTGTCATCACCGGGAACGACAAAGGCAAGACCGGCAAGGTTCTGAAGGTCTTCCGGGACAAGAACAAGGCAGTTGTGGAAGGCGTGAGGATCATCAAGCGCCACACCCGTCCGTCCCAGAAGAACCAGCAGGGTGGAATCGTGGAGAAGGAAGCCCCCATCGACGCTTCGAATCTTCAGGTGATCTGTCCTGACTGCGGCAAGGCTTCGGGCATGAGCCGTGTCAGGGATGAAGACGGCAACCTCTCTCGCAAGTGCAAGGCTTGCGGCGAGACCGTAACTGCGGGATAGGAGACTGAATGAGCGAGAACACCATGCCCAGGCTCAAGCAGATCTACCGGCAGGAGGTCCGCGGCAAGATGCTTGAGAAATTCAACTACACCAACGCCATGCAGACCCCGGGCCTGACCAAGATCGTGGTCAACATGGGGCTTGGCAAGGAAGCGATGGACAACGCCAACAACGTAACCAGCGCGCAATCCCAGATGGAGGCCATTACAGGCCAGAAGAGCGTTGTTGCGAAGGCCAAGAAGTCCGTCGCGGGTTTCAGGCTTCGCGAAGGAATGCCCATCGGGGTGTTCACCACCCTCAGGGGTGACAGGATGTGGGAGTATCTTGACCGGCTCATCAATTTCGCACTGCCCCAGGTGCGCGATTTTCGCGGACTCCCCTCAAAGGGGTTCGATGGCAGGGGCAACTACAATTTCGGAGTCGAGGAACAGGCGATCTTCCCCGAAATCGACGTGGACAAGATAGACAAGTTCAGGGGGATGAACATCACCATCGTCACCACAGCCAGGAACGATGAAGAAGGCCTCGAGCTTCTCAGCCTCCTGGGAATGCCATTCCGTCGCAGTGGCAGAAGGGGGGCGTAGAATGGCGAAGAAGAGCCTGATCGCCAAACAGAAGAGACCCGCGAAGTTTCAGGTCAGGAACTACAACAGGTGCACTCTCTGCGGAAGGCCAAGGGGCTTTCTGCGAATGTTCGGAATATGTCGGATCTGCTTCAGGGATATGGCCAACAGGGGTCTTATTCCTGGAATCCGCAAGGCTAGCTGGTAGGAAGGGGTAAAACATGTCAATGACCGACCCGATAGCCGACATGCTGACCCGGATCAGGAACGCTTCCTCGGCGGGCCACAAGATGGTTGATATTCCTGCGTCGAAGATGAAGGCCAGCATCGCCAGGGTCCTCTACAACCATGGCTTCATTCTCGGCTTCCGCAGAATCGAAGACGGAAAGCAGGGGATGCTCAGGGTCTACCTGGCATACAGGAATGGAACACCCCTGATCGTGGGAATAAAAAGAATCTCCAAGCCCGGGTGCAGAGTGTACGCCGGTGTTGAGACCCTTCCCAGAGTCATGGGAGGCAGAGGGCTGGCCGTACTCACCACGCCCCGGGGGATCATCACCGATTTTGAGGCCAGGAAACACAACGTGGGCGGCGAAGTGCTGCTCCACGTCTGGTAAGCGGGGGTAGGAATGTCAAGAATCGGAAAGCTTCCCATCCCCCTCCATGGCGCCAAGGTGACCCTCTCCGGTAACACCGTGACTGCGGTCGGCGCCCGGGGAGAGGACACTTTCGTCCTCCCGGAAGGGATATCAATTGAGGTCACCGGCGAGATGGTCAACGTCAACCGCCGGGATGACAGCCCGGATCAGCGCCGGCTTCACGGCGTTACCCGCGCCCAGCTCAACAACCGCATCCTCGGAGTGACGAGAGGTCACACACTTGAACTGGTTGTTCAGGGCAAGGGGTACCAGGCAGAGCTTGTGGGGAAGTCGATAGAAATGCAGATCGGTTTCTCCCACAGGGTCGTTGCATCGATCCCCGAGGGGCTGAAGGTCGAGCTCAAGCTGGGCCAGAACACGTTCAGCCTGGTCATCTCCGGGAACGACAAGCAGCTCGTTGGGAACTTCGCTTCAACACTCTACAAGATCAGGCCGGTAGAACCCTACAATCTCATCGGGTTCCGGTACAGCGACCAGCAGATCAAGCGCAAGGCCGCCAAGTCTGCGACAAGTTAAGGAACGGAGGCAATAATGTCCAAACCTGACAGAATTCAGCGCCTCCTTCGCCGGCACAGGAGCATCAGGAAGAAGATCTCGGGAACAGCCGAGCGACCCAGGCTTTTCGTCCGGCGAACCAACCGGCACATGCTTGCGAGTCTCATCGATGACCAGGCCGGCAGGACGTTGCTCTCCATCACAACGGACTCCAGGGAGATCGCGGAAGCCGCATCCGGGAGCAAAAGCGACAGGGCTGCGTTCCTCGGAGCAAAACTGGCCGAAAAGGCCAGGGCGATAGGCGTTGAAAAAGTGGTATTCGACCGGGGCGGTCATCCCTTCCACGGTAGGGTGAAGGCTCTGGCTGAAAAAGCCCGCGAAGGCGGACTGGTTTTCTAGGGGGCTTTCAATGGCTGAAGAAAAAACAGGCGGCAGGTCTTCCCGCGGCGCAGCAGGCGCCGCCGGTGGTGGACCGGGCGCCAGAGGAAACAGGAATCCCAGGGATCGCAAGGAAGCCAAGGGCAGACAGCGCAAGCCCGAAGTGATCGAGGACGACGGACTGGTGGACAGGCTTATAGCGGTCAACCGATGCGCCAAGGTCACCAAGGGCGGCAGAACCTTCGGCTTCAACGCGATCGTTGCCGTGGGAGACCAGAACGGCAAGGTCGGCGTTGGTCTCGGAAAGGCAACCGAGCTTCCCGAATCCATCAGGAAGGCAACCGAAGCCGCCAAGAAGAGCATGATCGAGATTCCCATGATGGACAACCGCACACTGCCCCACGACATCGTGGGCAGGTACGGCGCGGGGCAGGTCCTGCTTCGTCCCGCAAGCCCGGGAACTGGTGTGATCGCCGGCAGCGCGGTGCGCGCCATAATGGAGTGCGCAGGCGTCAAGGACGTTCTCACCAAGGCCCAGGGCACAAGCAACCCTCACAACGTGGTCAAGGCCACCATGAGCGGCCTGAACGACCTCATCACGATCACCAGGGTGAGCTCCATCCGGTCCAAGATCATCGCCGGAAGGACGGAGAGCAATGGCTGAGGGAAAACTCAGGATCACCAAGGTGAAGAGCTGCATCGGAAGGCAGGAAGTCCAGAAGCGCACTCTTGCCGCCCTTGGGCTCAGAAGGATCAACCAGGTGGTTGAGCAGCCGGATAACCCTCAGACGAGGGGTATGGTTTTCAGGGTTCGCCACCTTGTCAAAGTGGAAGAGGTGAAGGCATGAGAAGGCTGCAACACCTCCGTCCCGCCGATGGCGCGACGAAAGAGCGTCATCGAAGGGGATGCGGCCGGGGAACCGGCAACGGCGGAACCGCCGGCAAGGGCCACAAGGGCCAGAAGGCGAGGGGCAAGATCCACCCCTGGTTCGAGGGCGGACAGCTTCCCATCCACCGCAGGATGACACACAAGGGGTTCAGCAACTTCAGGTTCGCCATCGACTACCAGGTCGTGAACGTCGGGATGCTGAACAGGTTCGAGAACTCAACGGTGATCACCCCGGACATTCTCAAGTGCGCGGGCCTCATCTCTTCCCGGAACAAGCCGGTGAAGATCCTCGGCGACGGCGCGCTTGAGAAGGAGCTTACGGTCTGCGCCCACGCGTTCACGCAGAGCGCTCTCGAGACCATCAAGTCCGCCGGGGGGACCGCAGAGGTGATCGGCTGATGCGCGGTTTCGAAAGCATCATGAAGATACAGGAGCTGAGGAAGAAGATCATATACACCTTCCTGCTCCTTGCGGTTTACCGCATAGGCGGGCACATTCCTGTTCCCGGGATAGATGGCGCCGCCCTTCAGGAAGCCTTCAACGCAGCCGGCGGCATGATGGGCATGTACGACCTGTTCGTGGGCGGCGCCCTCAGCAGGGCCAGCATTTTTGCGCTGGGTATCATGCCCTACATCTCCGCCTCGATCATCATCCAGCTTCTCACCTCGGTGGTGCCCTACTTCGAGAAGCTGAAGAAGGAGGGCGAAGCCGGCAGACAGAAGATGACCGAGATAACCCGGTACGGCACGGTGCTGCTGGGTTTGATCCAGGGTCTCGGCATCTCCCAGTTCATCGTGGGCATGAATCAGCAGGTTCCGGGGGTCGTACCGAACCCCGGACTTGGGTTTACCCTGCAGACGGTCCTTACCCTTATCACCGGCACCATCTTCGTGATGTGGCTGGGTGAGCGCATCAGCGAGCGCGGCGTGGGCAACGGCATAAGCCTCATCATCTTTGCCGGCATCGTAGGGGATCTTCCGCAGGGTGTTATCTCGATGTACCGGGATGTCTTCGTGCTTCAGCAGACCAGCTTCATAAGCATGGTGTTCCTCCTGGTATTCATGTTCGCCACGGTGGCTTTCGTCGTTCTGATGACCGAAGCCCAGCGCAAGATACCCGTCACGTACGCCAAACAGGTGAGGGGACGGAAGGTCTACGGCGGCCAGAGCACGTTCATCCCGATCCGGCTCAACACCGCAGGGGTTATCCCCGTGATCTTCGCGCAGTCCTTCATGATGTTCCCGTCTTCCATAGCGATGTTCTTCCCGAACTCCGGGATCGATGAATGGGTGAACAGTTGGCTCTCCCCAGGGGGCGCCCTTTACAACATCATCTACGCCGTTCTCATCATCGTGTTCGCGTACGTGTACACCGCCATCACCTTCAACCCACAGGACCTTTCCGACAACATGAAGAAGTACGGCGGTTTCATACCGGGCAGAAAGCCCGGCAAGTCCACGGCGAAGTACATTGAGAGGGTCCTTGTCAGAGTGACGCTTCCGGGAGCCATCTTCCTCGCACTCATCGCGGTGCTTCCCATGATCCTCATCAGGCAGATGGGCGTGAACTTCATGTTCGGCGGCACCAGTCTTCTGATCGTGGTCGGGGTTGCCCTTGAGACCCTCAGACAGATCGAGACCCACCTTCTCATGAGGCATTACGATGGCTTCCTCAGTAAGGGAAGGATCCGCGGCCGCCGATGATAGTTACCTTCTTCGGTTCACCCGGCTCGGGAAAGGGCACTCAGGCTGAGCTCGCAGCAGAAGCTCTGGGACTTGCCCATGTGTCCACAGGCAAGCACTTTCGCAGGGAGATCCAGCGGAACAGCGCCCTTGGCACCGAGATCCGGGATGTTATCGAAGCGGGAAAACTTGTGACCGACGAGATAGTGAATGAGCTTGTGTTTCAACTGATCGATGAGATTCCGGGGGTACTCCTCGACGGATTCCCCCGGAACGTTTTTCAGGCCGGCAGTCTCGATGAGTTCCTGCTCCGGAAGAAAAGGAAACTCGATGGGGCTGTTTTTCTGGATGTCCCCGAAGCCGAGGCGGTTGGCAGGCTTGCCGGAAGGCGGCACTGCACTTCGTGCGGCGCTCATGCGTTCTTTTCCGACGATACCTGCAACTTCTGCGGAGCAGCGCTGGTCCGTCGCACCGACGACGATCCGGGCGTTATCCACAGGCGGTTCGAGGAGTACCGTCTTCAGACGGCCCCACTCGAGGCGTTTTACGCCGGAAGGCTTGTCAGGGTTGACGGCATCGGGGCCGTCAAGCAGGTCCACTCCCGGGTTTTGAAGGCGATGGAACCATGGCTTTGATAACTTCCGGGAACGACGTTGCCGCAATGAGGGAAGCATGCAGGGTAGTGAGGAAGGTTCTGACCGAAGTCGGGGCTTTCATTGAACCGGGGGTCACAACTGCGGACATCGACGCCCTCGGCAGACGGATCATCTCAGCTGAGGGTGCCGTTCCCTCTTTTCTGGGTTATAACGGCTATCCTGCCGGGGTCTGTGTATCCGTGAACAACGAGGTGGTCCACGGCATTCCATCCACAGACCGGACCATCAAGGAAGGCGATCTCGTCAGTGTTGATGTGGGAGCTTTCAAAGGGGGCTTCCACGGCGACGCCGCCGAGACCTTTCCGGTGGGCAGGGTCATCCCCCTTGCCTTGAAGTTGCTTGAGGTAACCATAAGGGCGAGGGACCTGGGCATAGCCGCCGCCGTCAGCGGGGGTCATGTGGGAGACATCGGAGCCGCGGTTCAACAGGAAGTTGAGAGGAACGGCTTCAGTGTTGTCAGGCAGCTCGTTGGTCACGGCATCGGAAGGAGGCTTCACGAGAAGCCGCAGGTGCCCAACTATGGGTCGATTGGAAGGGGAATGCGGCTGTCCGACGGACTGCTGCTGGCCATAGAACCCATGGTCAACTCCGGAGACGCTTTCGTGAAAACACTTTCCGACGGCTGGACCGTGATCACTGCGGACGGGTCGCTTTCAGCCCACGCGGAGCATACTGTGATGATTCGAGGGCGTGAACCGGAAATATTGACGGCGTAGACATTTATGCGAATAATTGGGGTTCTCTTACTACCGGAAGGGAGTGAAGGCACTTGGCGAAAGAACAGGGCGTAGTGGTTGACGGGACAGTTCTCGAGACACTTCCCAACAACATGTGTCGCGTTCAGCTGGACAAGCCCGAGGGTCATGTGGTCCTTTGCCATGTTTCCGGCAAGATGAGAATGCACTACATAAGAATACTGGTGGGCGACAGGGTCACGGTCGAGATCTCCCCCTACGATCTCTCCCGGGGCAGAATCACCTACAGGTACAAGTGAGGTTGAAAAATGAAGGTACGCAGTTCAGTGAAAAAAATCTGCGAATACTGCCGAATTGTTCGACGCAACGGGAAGGTGCTTGTCATCTGCCCACGGAATCCGCGACACAAACAACGGCAGGGATAGCCGCATAAAACGGCGACGGAGGTGTAAGATTGGCGAGAATCGCAGGAGTTGACCTGCCCCGGAACAAGCATGTGCTCTATGCTCTTCCGTACATCCACGGCATTGGGCTCACGAGTTCCAGGTTCATTCTGGACAAGGTCGGGATTCCCATGGACAGGAACACCGATGCCCTTTCAGAAAGCGATGTGGCTGCTCTTCGCAAAGTCATCGAAGAGGAGTTCAAGGTGGAGGGCGCCCTCAGGGCCGAGGTCAGCATGAACCGCAAAAGGCTGATGGACATCGGCTGCTACAGGGGGCTCAGACATCGCAGGGGTCTTCCAGTCCGGGGACAGAGAACCCACACCAATGCCCGCACCCGCAAGGGTCCCAAGCAGGGCCACACCAGGAAGCGGTAGGGAGGTAGACCTTGCCCAAAGCTAAGGGAAAGCGAACAGTCAAGAAAATTACCAGGGTTTCGGATATTAATGGCGTTGCGCACATTAAATCCTCGTTCAACAATACTCTGGTTTCCATTTCCGACCGGCATGGAAATGTTATCACATGGGCCAGCGGTGGAACCACCGGGGTCAAGGGAACAAGGAAGAGCACGGCCTACGCCGCGAGCCAGGCAGCAGTTCAGGCTGCCGAGAGAGCCATAGAGGCGGGCCTGAAGAAGGTCGAGATATGGGTGATGGGTCCCGGATCAGGAAGGGAAGCCGCGGTCAGGGCCCTTCAGTCGACTGATCTTGAAGTGATGGCCATCAAAGACATCACCCGGCTGCCTCACAACGGCTGCAGACCTACAAAGAGACGCAGGGGCAAGTCGTAGGAGGGATTCTCAAGCCTTCAGGGGGAGATGAATGGAATTCATGAAGCTTTACCTGCCGGATCGTATTCAGTGGGAACAGGAAACACTCACCGAAACCACTGGCAGGCTTGTGATAACACCTCTGGAAAGAGGGTTCGGCCGCACCCTGGGCAACGCGATGAGAAGGGTCATGCTCTCTTCGCTTGCGGGTGCAGCTCCGGTGTCCGTGACAATAAAGGGCGCAAGCCATGAGTTCAGCGCCCTTCCGGGAGTGAGACAGGACGCGTCCGACATCGTTCTGAACGTGAAATCCCTGAGCATCCGCCACGACGGTGAAGAACCCTGCACCCTCACACTCAAGGCAGACAAGCCGGGTGTGTACACGGCGGCTTCCCTTGTGGGAGACCCCTTGCTGAGGGTGACCAATCCCGATCAGGAGATCGCGGAGATCACCGGCAAGGGCGTGCTCGACCTTACCATCCTGGTCGAAAAGGGCAAGGGCTTCGTCACGGTTGACGAATGGTTCAACACCGGCAGGGGCCAGGAAATCGGTACCATGCTGGTTGACTCGTGGTTCTGCCCCGTGAAGACGGTCAACTACACCGTAGACAGCGCCCGTGTTGGCGACAGGACCGACTACGACTGCCTCTACATCGACATCACCACAGACGGAAGCCTTACCCCCCAGGAAGCCGTGGAGAAAACCTGCGCCATCCTGGTCCAGCACTTCCAAATGGTCATGGAGGGCACCGGGGCCGAGGCACCCGAGGAAGCCAGCGTTGAAAAGGCCGCTCCTGTGAAGAAGGCCGAAAGCAAGCCCAGGAGCAGCACCTGGGACTCTGTTCCCATCGATGACGAAGATTTCCAGATGGACAGGAAGTATGTGAACATACTGAAGTCCGCGGGAATTGAGACCGTTGGCGGGCTCGCCGCCATGACAGCCGACCAGTTGAAGGAATTCAGCGGCGTGGGCGACAAAACCCTTCAGGTCATAAACGAGAAGCTCGCTCTGAAGGGCCTGAAGCTGAGAACGGAATAGGAAACCCATGCGTCACAGAAAAACGACACCCAAGCTTGGCCGCACCAGGGAAGCCAGGGTACGAATGCTCAGGAACCTGGTCACTTCGCTGATCATGGAGGAGAGAGTGACCACAAGCCTGGCCCGGGCAAAAGTGGCCCGCAGCCTTGCTGAACGGATCATCACAAAGGGCAGGACCGACACCGTGCATTCCCGCAGGCAGGTCGCAGGCATGGTATACGGCAGCGTAGCCGTGAAGAAGGTGTTCAACGAACTGGGTCCGAGGTTCACCACCCGTCCCGGTGGCTACACCCGCATCCTTCGCCTTGGTCCCCGGGTGGGAGACGCTGCCGAAGCAGTGATTCTGGAATTGGTGGACGCTCCAGCAGTGGACAAGAAGTGAAAAAGATCGCCGTTCTTTCCTCGGGCGGTGACGCCCCGGGAATGAACGCCGGAATTCGGGCCACGGTCAGGGCTTCCCTGAGCCGTGGCCTTTCCGCGTACGGCGTTCATCGCGGGTACGAAGGCCTCATCGACAACAACATGCGACTTCTGGATTCACGTGATGTTTCCAACATCCTTCAACACGGTGGCACGATCCTTCATTCAGCGAGAAGCGACCGTTTCCTTGTGCCCGAAGGAAGAGCCGCAGCTGCCGCAAGCCTCGCAAAGCGCGGGATCGATGGCCTTGTTGTCTTCGGCGGCGACGGCAGTTTCAGGGGTGCGCACGACCTCAGCCTGGAACACGGCGTACAAGTCGTGGGTGTTCCCGCAACCATAGACAACGACATTTGGGGATCGGACTTCACAATAGGCTACGATACCGCTGTCAACACGGCGCTATCGGCGCTCGACAAGGTTCGGGATACCGCGGCCGCCCATGACAGGCTTTTCATCGTGGAGGTGATGGGCAGGCATGCGGGGTTCATAGCACTCGAGGTCGCGATCGGTGGTGGCGCCGAAGCCGTGTTCATACCCGAAACCCCCAGCGACATTGCGGGTGTCTGTGACAAGGTCCGGGAGAGGATTGCCCGGGGGCGGACATCGAACATCCTCGTTGTCGCCGAGGGAGATGAGGAGGGCAACGCCTACACCATAGCAAAAAAAATTGAGGAGAGCTCAGGACTGAAGAGCCGGGTAACCGTTCTGGGCCATGTTCAGAGGGGCGGAAGCCCGACCACAAGCGACAGGGTCCTGGCCACCAAACTTGGATGGGCCGCCGTGGATGCACTTATTGAGGGCTGTGCACCCTGCATGGTGGGTGTCGAGAATGGAATCATCTCACACCACCCTTTCCCCGATACGTGGCTGAACAGGAAACAGCTCGATCCTCTCCTTCTTGAGATCATTCAGGAAATGTAGCCTTGCTCGGAGTGCTCTGCTACCTGAAGCGCGAAGGCCAGACCCTCATGATACACCGCAACCGGAAGCCCGGCGATGTTCATCAGGGAAAATGGAACACGCTGGGCGGCAAGATGGAGTCCGGTGAAACCCCCGAGGAATGCGCCATCCGAGAAGTTTTTGAGGAGAGCGGCCTTGGAATCCGGAATCCAAGGCTTCGGGGCGTGATAACCTTCCCCGAGTTCGCAGATGAGCAGGACTGGCTGGTTTTTGTCTTCACCTGCACCGAGTTCACCGGAGAGCTTCTGAAGGAGTGCCCAGAAGGCTTCATTCACTGGGTGAACGACGCGGACCTGCCCTCCCTGCCCCTCTGGGAGGGCGACCACATCTTCATGAAGTGGCTGGATTCGGAAAGGTTCTGGAGCGCCAGGTTCGAGTACGACTCGAGAGGGCTTAAAAGCCACTCGGTTGTGTTTCACGGGTGAACCCCGTCGAACCGCCTGGCAGGGTTCCAAGCATTCCGCAAATCCATGGGTGAAGTTTTAACCAACACCGGTTCAGAGCATCTTCTGCATCCACACCGTGTCGAATTCGCGTCCCATCTTCATCCCCACGTTCCTGAACCGGCCACACTCAATGAACCCGTTTTTCAAGTGAAAGTTCACGCTTCCGGGATTCAGTGAGGATATGCTTGCAAGGATCGTTGTGATGCCCTTTTCAGATGCTCCCTGTTCAAGATGTTCCAGAAGCGATCTTCCCAGACCTTTCCCCGTGTGGTCCGGATGGATGAAGTAAGCTGCCTCGGCAGTGCGGGAGAAGACGGGCATCGGATTGTGAGCCCTCAGCAGTGCGAACCCGACGACCCTGCCGTATTGGTCCCTCGCTGTTGCCATGGGGTAGCCCTTCGACATCTGAAGCAGCATGTCGAAAGCCTGCTCGGGCACTCTGGTCTCGGGGTAGGCAGAGAGAGAACTCTCGATGTAGTGGTTGAAAATCTCCATGACGGGTACGCGGTCTTCTGTGGTCAGCGGTCCGATGGAATACTCAATGAATACTGCCTCCTGTCTACAATCCCCGAATGAGCGTTTCGAGCGCCAGTGCTATCTCGACAACCTTACCGCAGTCAACAATTCCCGGATTATCCCTGTCCGTGTGGGTAACGTCCTGTGTGTCCATGTTCGTTATCAGCCACATTGAAGAGACCGCCAGCGCCGGGCAGCCCATCTGAACGAATATGCTGTGGTCGCCCTGTGGCCACTGGGGACCCTCCCCAATGCCGGGAAAGAGTTCCAGTACACTGCTCGCCAGGTCCATGACAGGCTCTGGCAGACCGAAGAAGGAAAAGGAGCTTTTTCCGTCCCGGTAGCCTGCGCCGTCGATGTTGATGTTGAGAAGCATGTCTCCGAAGCTGTCACGGTTCATACCTATGTACTGCATCTGACCGGGAATGGCGTAATAGTCTTCGCCGTTCAGTGCCGCCAGTTCGATCAGCCTTTCTCCTTGATAGTCCGCAAGCAGTTCTGACAGAAGGAGCAGCACCGCCACACCCGTGGCATTGTCAATGGCGCCGGGCGTTCCCTTCTTTGCGTCTATGTGGGCTGTTACAACGACCCTTTTACCCCGGGTGGAGCCCTTGGAGGCAATGACATTGAAAGCCTTTTCAGGTATTCGGACCGACCGGGATTCGAGCCTGGCCATCCCGCCGGTCAGGGGCAGAAGCCGTGCGCCCTCCTCCTCTGTCATGTACACCGAAGGGATGTCGAAATCACCGTCCTCTATCAGTGGAAAGGGGTAAACCCCGCCCGCAAGCGATGAGTTTCTGCCTGTGGCGCAAACGATTGCGGCGGGTTGCTTTTCTTCGAGCGTGCCTATCAAGGCTCTGTGGTGGTCCGGGTTGTAGAAGACGAAGTTCCTGGGCATGATCTGCTCCCGCGCCAGCCCGCCGTGGAGGAGCAGCACCTTTCCGAATGCGTCGGCTGCCCTCAGCTCCTCCAGGGAGGAAGCACAGATCAGCGTCGCTTTGACAGAGCAGCCAAGGCTGTATGGACTGGCACTTACAGCAAACGCTTCGCCGGCCACCGAAAGCCTGGTCTCTCCCGCCGTCCAACCCATCACATCCATTTCGTGGGATTCCGTCAGCCATCCGAACCGCCGGGTTTCATCCTCAAAGAATGATGTGGCCATCCTGTTGCCCGGGCTTCCCACGCAACGCTCCGGGATGACTGAGCAAAACTGTTCCAATATCCGGGAACAGCGTTCTTCAAAGTGTTCCATGCTCACCTTCGTTTTACGTTACAGGTGTGCTGCAAGTTGAGTCCGGTCCAGTTTTCGTTCAGGCAATCCTTCGTTTACCTGGCTCGGGGTTCCAACACCGATAGCCCCTCCCGGTTCACGGAGACGTAGATGATCTCGGAGATCAACTCGCCTTCTTCGCTGTAGAAGATCTTTTCGAAACGGAAATGCACGGTGTACCCCCCCAGTTCCTCGTAACCCTGCTCATGGGTTGTCCGCATGGAGGAGAGCGGGAAGCCGCTGAGCCCTGAAAGCTCGTCTTCGTTCAGGGCGTGTATCTTGCCGAAGGCGTTAATCGTGAAAGATCTCCACACTCCTGATTCCACGGTGGCGCTTACGGATATCTCCCCCGCCCCGGGCGTTTCCTCGACCTGAACTGAAACCGAGGTCCAGTCGAGGAACTCCTCTTCGGAGGCGAAGGTCGCGCCGACCAGAAGCAACAGCAGAGCAACAGTGATCCTTTTCATGCTTTCCTTTCCTCTGAAACAGAAGGGGTTGGCATCCAGATTATTGAACCGGCTCCATTACTGCCTCTCTCAGAAGCCATTCTGCTTTGACTGGATCCAACCTTGTCAGGTCTTCCTCATCCTCGCTACAGTTGACGAGGCAAACGTGTCCGGTCTCGCAGAGATGGCAGGCACCGAATTCAGGGCACCTTTGTCAGGACCCGTTTCCTGCTGCCATAGGGCTGGGAAACGAACACATCCACCAGCTGCGAGGCAACTGCCGGAGGATGGGTGTTTCTCTTCTCACCATACTTCTGCTCTTCTTGTTCCCTGTCGGAGAGCCCAGAGCACTTCCCTCATCCCACCATTCATACGCTCCTGTTCACGGCTTGCTGAAAGGCGCGACAGGTCTCATGTTCCTTTTTGCATCCTGCCAATGATCGAATATGGTTCGACTTTGACCAAGGCGGAAGCACTACAGAATTGATTCCAGAACAACGTTATACGACAGTAAACTAAGCAATCTAAGTCCGTCCCCTAAGGAGGGTGTCATGGGAATGATGAAGGAGTTCAAGGCGTTTGCGATGCGGGGCAATGTGATGGACATGGCGGTGGGGATCATCATCGGCGCGGCGTTCGGGAAAATAGTCTCGTCGCTGGTGGCCGATGTGGTAATGCCGCCATTGGGGCTGCTCATCGGAGGGGTGAACTTCACCGACCTTTCGGTGGTCCTCAGGGAAGCCGCAGGGGAAACAGCAGCGGTGACAATCAACTATGGCACCTTC
>Ga0351973_1025_pt2 | contig 46409 bp, 35 predicted proteins | sample BONcelFGM3001E14_FD_206745 | JGI IMG/M metagenome (GOLD analysis project Ga0351973, IMG submission 206745) | Enriched cells from coal bed in the Powder River Basin, Montana, United States - BONCAT cells FGM rep3 HSBNCT.FGM.300.1.E14 ...
CTGAGCCCGCTGTACATGCGCAGTTTGATGGAAGAATCCTCTTTGGCGCGTCGGTAAAACGCATTGGCGATGGCCGTTGGCTTGCCCACCGCAATGGGCAGTCCTATTTTGATATCTTTTCCGATATGGGATAACGCTTCTTCAACGCACTCCTCGGCGGTGTCGTGTACCAGCGGTAGGTCGTCCGGCATCGTGGGGGTGGTCTCCTCTCCAGAAATGTCACATCCAAATGGTCTCCAAAAACAACCGATTATCTTATAAACACGCGCAGGAACCGTTTCAATCAAATTGTATATTCTGTCACAATATTAATTGCGCAATTTTTCTTGAAGAAATGCGCGGGGCATGCTATCAGATTCATGGATCCCCTATGAAAAGCAAACGGCTCTCAGGATATTACGCAGTACGCGTGATATGAAAAGTGTAAAGTTCAATGTTACAAAACAGCGGCATGGGCGGCCTGCGGCCAACCGCCTGCGGCGTAAACGGCTCTGCGCGCTCGCATGGTTATTCCCGGAGCCGACCGCCTTGTTACACAGCAGGGCAATAACCGGCAGGATGTGTTCTTGCCGATGATGACCTGCCTGATATTCTGGAGATAACCCGTGGCCCATTCATAGGTATTGCCTTGTGAATTTGCGATACACCCTGGCTATTCATAAAAGAACGCGCACGGCGGCCATTTGTGGCGGAACCGTTTTTGCCCTGTGCGATAGAGCGGGAATGCGATTTTGATGCCGCGCGCTATGTGGAAAAGAGCCCGGTGCGCCGTGCGTGTGGACGTGCGAACTGGCGCCGCGTATGCTGGTGAAACGGCCACGGTCCATCCCGTGCTGGATACTGTTGCATGCACACGGCGTGGTGTTCCACGAATATCACATATTCCGTGTATTCGATAAGTGGGCTTCCGCAGAAAATCAAAACCCACAAATATTGCACGTGAGGTTTAAGGCATTAATACCCAAATCGCATTATCTCGTAAACAGCAGATGAATCGATTGAAATTGTATGCATCGTGGCCGCTTTGTTAATTTGGGTTGCCGAATTATATTGTTAAGTTGGTTAAATTTCTTATTTACATAATAGGCTGTTTGCGTTGTCATTCGCATATTGTCCGGCCAAATTTTGAACCGATGCCAAATACTGTACATGTCTATAGTCTGCCCTGCCGCACCAGCTTGTGTGAACTATTTCAGTGATAACACTGCCGTGTGAATGAAATTCCAGAATGCCTTGAATCAGGTCTCATGCTGATCTCATGCCGCGTCTGCCGCGTCCGAACGTTTTCGGTTAGGCCATATGGGATGATGTACGAACAATGAAAAAATAGCCTTTGCTCTCTGTGCTTTGATATTCAACCAATGTCGTGCAGCTTTCCAATTGGAATGCTCCTGTTCAAGTGCTATCCCTGTTAGGGAATAAAGCAATTGTATTGCGTTAATAACAAATAATAATAGTTTTTATAGGAATATTTGGATTCTTTACACTTGATGGCATTGATATTTGTATTCAAAAGCGAGTCGATTTTTATTTAGGAAATTTATTTATTCCAGGATTATTGGTGATTTGGCTGTGAACAGAATTATTTGAGGTTAGCGAGGGTTGAATATTGGCAAAATGCCCTCATAAGGGTTTGTTTTGCATGTTTTGGTTGATGGGGCCTATGCGATATGGCGCTGGGAATCAAGGTCATATCGGGAAACAATAGTATAACTAAAGTTATATAATCTGATGCATATTGACTTGGATATCATGGTCAATCAGTTTGGAAATCGTTATGGGCAACTTTTCAGGGAAATTGTAGTTGCAATTATGAAACTCGTGCCTGTGGATTGGGCGAATGTTCAGAATATTGTAGGAATGATGAATGGATGTGTTTATTGATTGATTATGGGATTAATAAAAAACGAAAGGCAGCATGAGGATGTGAACAAGGCAGGGTTGAAAGTGCTGATAATTCAGATGGCGCTGAGGCTGGTCATGAACACTTGCAGGGAATCCTGCCAGGTCGGCAGGCAAATGCCGAAAGTGGCGGCGGCTTTGGAGCAGTCCAGAACCGAGTAGGCGGGGCGGGGCGCTTTGAAGTTGAGCATGATTCTGGCCTGTTCGGAATTGATGGGATGAACAGTGATATTGTCTTTGCCCGCTGTTTTCAATATCGTTTTTGCGAAATAGTGCCATGAGCAGTAGCCGGTGTTTGTGATGTGATATATGCCGTAGGGTGGTGCGCCGGGTTCTGTGTTGAAATGGGTTTTGGCAATTTGCGCGATGGCGCCGGCCAGGTCATGGGTGAACGTGGGTGAACCGAGTTGGTCGCTGACCACGCGCAGTTCCTTGTGTGTTTCGGAAAGCTGGAGAATGGTTTTCACAAAATTTTTGCCATGGGCGCCGCACAGCCAGGAGGTGCGCAGGATGTAGTGTGCAGGGTTGGCCGCGGCAACTGCGATTTCGCTGGCTTGTTTGCTGCGCCCATAAACGCCGAGCGGGCTGGAGGGGTGGGTTTCGGGATATGGAACAGAGCTGCGGCCATCGAACACATAGTCGGTGCTGATGTGGATCACGGGCGCCTTTAAGTCTGCTGCTGCTGCTGCCACAATTGCCGCACCGTCCCGGTTCACGGCAAAGGCTTTTTCCGGCTCGTCTTCACAGGCATCCACGGCTGTCATGGCCGCGCAGTTAATGATCATGTGGGGGTTGCGCGCGCCAATGCATGCGCGCACGGCTTCGGGGTCAGTGATATCGGCGTCAGTGCGGGCCATGGGTGCTGGCGCGAAACCCTGTTGCGCGAGACTGTGCATCAGGTCCACGCCCAGCATGCCGTTGCTTCCTGTGATGAGTATGGTTTTCACAATGATCCCAGAGGGTCAGCGGTCCTTGTAATATTCCTGCATGAACTTCTTGTAATCTTCCTGCTTTTCCTTGATCTTGCGCCACCATGATTCATTATCCACATACCATTGCACGGTTTTGGCCATGGCGTCCTCGAATGGGGTGGCGGCTTTCCAGCCCAGAATGCTTTCTGTCTTTTCGGTATTCACTGCGTGACGCTTGACGTGCCCGGCTCTGTCCTTTACGAATTTCACGAGGGATTCTGGTTTTTTTAAGTAATCGAGGATAAACTTGGTGATATCCAAAATATTGTATTCCGTATTAGCACCCACATTAAATGCCTCGCCGTCGTGGCCCTTGGTGTGCAGCACAGTATCCACTGCTGAGGCATGATCATTAACAAAGATCCAGTCCCTGGTGTTTTTGCCGTTGCCGTAAACGGGCAGGGGGATATTATCGATGGCGTTTGTAACGAACAGGGGGATGAGTTTTTCCGGGTACTGGTAGGGTCCCAGATTATTTGAGCAGCGGGTGATGATAACGGGCACATTGTGTGTGGCCCAGTAGGAGAAAGCCAGGCGGTCTGCGCCGGCCTTGGACGCGGCATAGGGGCTGCGGGGCATGAGCGCATCAGTTTCCTTGGAAGGGTCATCGCCAGCGTCGCCGTAGACCTCGTCCGTGGAGATATGCACGAAGCGCTCCACGCCGCACTGCAGGGCGGCTTCGAGGAGCACATACGTGCCGAATACATCGGTTTTCACGAAATCACCGGCGAACATAATGGAACGGTCCACATGGGTTTCGGCGGCGAAATGCACAACAGCATCCGCGCGTTCCATGAGCGGGAGCACCAGGTTCTTGTCGGCCACATCGCCATGCACGAATTCGTGGCGGGGATCAGCGTCCAGGGCTGCCAGGTTGTCGCGGTTGCCGGCGTATGTGAGCTTGTCCAGGTTGATAATGCTGTAGTCCGGATATTTGTCCAGCATGTAGTAAACGAAGTTGGTGCCGATGAACCCGGCGCCGCCGGTAACGAGTATGGTTTTCATAAGGTCGAACTCCAGAGGGAATCGCAGCCCGCGCGCAAGCATCGGGCGCTACTTGTTATGGATGAGATGGGCCGCGGCATTGGCCAGGGCCGCCCATTGGGCGTTTGTCACGCAGTGCGGCCGGGTGGATGTATCCAGGCCCGCGGCGCGGAACAGATCATTCATGAAGTCCAAATGGCGGGGCGGGGCCACCAAACTGTCGCAGGCGCCGCTCTTCAGGCTGAACCGGATGGAATTATAACATGTCTTGCGCCGGTGCTCAAACCCGCCGCGCACGATGTGGTCAAAGACCTCAAGGGAGTCCACCTGGTGGGGCGGCCCGCCCGGGAGCGGGCGCAGGCGCACCATGCGGGACATCACGCGCGGGGGCGGGGTGAAGGCCTGGGGCGGCACCTCGAACAGCAGGGAGACATCGGCGCGCATCTGGCAGTGCACGGACAGGGACCCGCGGGCCGGGTCGCCCGCGGCCGCAGCCAGGCGCTTGGCCACCTCATCCTGAATGAGCACCAGGATATCGGCGAACAGGTCGGGGCGTTCGAGCAGGCGCAGAATGATGGGCGTGGCCACATTATAGGGCAGATTGGCGGCGACCCGCAGGCCGCCGCGGCCTGGTCCGGCCACAAGCGCGGCCGCCGCATCCAGGTCTGCATGCAGGGCGTCGGCGTGAATCACAAAAAGGGTAAGTGCAGGGTTGGCGGCGCAAAGTGCGGCCAGGGACTCGGCGAAGCGATCATCCTTCTCGATGGCGGCCACGCGCGCGCCTGCGGATAACAACTTGTGCGTCAGCGCACCCGCGCCCGGCCCGATTTCCAGCACCGGATCCCCGGGCGCAAGGCCCGCAGCTTTGATGATCCGCGACAGCGTGCGCTCATCTTTGAGCAGATGCTGCCCCAGGCTTTTTTTCAAGCGCATAGCGCCATCCTCCGGCCATCACTATAACGCGGCGCGCCATGAACAGCAAATGCCGCGCAGCGCAAATGCGCAGCAACCCGTGCCGCCGCATAATTATTCCTTACAAGGAATTGTTGAAAAGCACAGAGAAACCGATATAATTATCGTGGCCGCCGCAAGCGGCCGGATGCATGTTCCCGGGGACGTAGCTCAGCTGGGAGAGCGCTGCCCTCGCACGGCAGAGGTCGTGAGTTCGAATCTCATCGTCTCCACTTCAGAAACTGTAGTAGTAGTCACAATTCCTGGCCCTTCGGGGCCTTCTTTGTGTGTCGCTAAATGGCAAAAGTGTAGCGAGGCGTAGCGAAAACACAGGGATCTCACTCCAGAAATGAGCTTATTCTCTCATCACGCTTCTCACTCACATGTGCGTAGATCATGGTCGTCTGCGGGCTGCTGTGACACAGGTAGTATTGAACATCGTACAGGGTCGCGCCGTTTTCAATCATCTCGGTAGCGCATCTGTGCCGGAGAGCGTGGAAACGCCGGTCGGGCAACCCGATATCAGATTCCACCTTGTCCCGAATTATGCGCCAGCCCCGCCGGGGAAAATGCGGGAATGGTTTTTCAGGGTTGGTCTTCTTCATCAGGCTCAACATATCAAAGATGGACTTCGGCGGTTTCCTGTGTTCAATTGAGAAGCCCCCCTTCTTCTTCGATATGTGGTACTTGATGATGCCGCTCCTGAAATCCACATCCGACCATTCCAGTTTCAAGATCTCATTCATTCTTCGTCCGGTCTTCAGTGCGAAGAAAACGAATGAATGTAGGTACGGGTCATGTTTCCGCGCCTCTTTCAGCAGGGCCTGCGCGTGCTCTGCGTTGAGGAACTGCTTGACGGGTTCCTCTGAGTAGCCCTTGACCGATTTGACTGGGTTCTTGGTGCAGAGGCCCCAGTCGATGCCGCGATTGAATATTGCATTCAATATGTTTCTGTAGCGGTTCCAGTTCTGCGGACTGCTTCGGTCAATGATCTTGCGGCGGAACCTTGAAACACATAATGCCGAGATATCGTCCGTGACCCGGCCACCAAACTCCTGCTCGATTTCCTTCATCCGATACTGGCAGTAGCTGTGCTGCGACTTGTAGCATTCGGCGAGCTCATCGAACAACGTTTCGCTTTTTTCCTCTTGGAACAAGCTGCGCTCGACGAGCTTCTTTCGCACCATGAGATCTACTTGAGTCCTGATTCCCTTGCGCTCGTCCTCCCAGCCTATAACTGGTGAGGACGCATTTACGCCGGTGGAAATCGTTTTCCATTCACCGGATTCCATTTTAACTCGGGCAACCCATTTACCTCGGAGTTGATACACTCCACATCACCTTCCTTAATTCACCCCCATTCACCTGATGTTGACCCAATTATGACAGGTCAAGATCAGTCGAACAAGACGCCCGTGCGCTTTGCTCGCTCGATGAGGTGGTCCAGTTCTTCTCGGGGGATCAGAATCTTACGGCCGTGCTTGATGAACTTCACATGACGGCGGAGCTGCGCATACCCTTCCGTTTTCCCAATTCCCAGATATGCACAAGCTTCGTCAACTGTCAGCAGCCGCTTCTGTGAGTATGCGGATTGCAGAAGCTCAGTGAGAAGTAGTTGTATTCTATGTAGGGCTGATTGAGTATTGGTATTATCTTGGGGTGCTGCATGCATGGACACATCCTCCGTGTTAACAGAGGCTGTGTCATGTGGGAGGAGCTTCGCGCCCCTTCCGATTACACAGGCTCGACTTGTTGAGAGCGGCGGATTACAGGAGATTCGCCGCGCTTGCCAATATGGCTATGTTGAAACGATCCTATATACCAACAATTTCGTGCTTTCCTATCGAAAACCCTGCTTTACCGCACGTCGGATCAGGCTACTGACCCCTTTAGGATTTGCAATGAACGCATCGGCGATATCAGACGGAACTCGACCGGCCTTAGCCATGAGTTCGTCGCCGTCAATATTGAGCTCATTGGCAATGATCAGAAGACGGGGCTCGGTAGGGATGCTGGCCAAATCTCTTTCAACTTGAGACACGTAGGAAGGCACGACATCAAGCCGACGCGCCAACTCACGAAGGCTCATCCCCTGATTTTCTCTTGTCACTCGCATGAACTCTCCGAAGCTGATCATTCCCACCCTCCAATGTACATTGTATAGTGTACATAGAACACTTGGATTTGTCAAGCACCATCTTGAATTTGGTGAAGAATCATCGCTGCAAATTAGGGAGATCTGATTGATTGGTGAATATTCCCGACCTTGACAAAGGTCTGCTTTTGACCCTCTGGGGGGGCAATACCTAAACTCTCTGCATGCTGGTTCAAAAGCTTGCGTAAGACATTGCGCTGCTTACGAGATTGAGGCCCAAACTGTAATTCATATGCTGAATAGAAATCCTTGCTCATGAACTTGGGGGGCACTGTCTTTACGACTTTGGCAATCTTTCGAAGTTTCTCCCGGTGGCTCGGATGGCATGATGCGGGCTTGGTCCTGATGAAATTATTGAGAGATGGCCGCAACTTCTCGATTTCATACCATCGCATGGGAACATCGGTTACAAGGTAAACTGTCACTTGTTCATTTGTTTTCAGTGGCCTGTAAGGGCGGATGCGACCGACCGCCTGATAGAGCTCCTTAAGCACGCGGATATCATAAATTGACTGTAGGCGAGTGTTGTTGTACGAGATTGCCTTTATGGTTCTGGCTTCCCCGGAGCTAAACCTGATCTTCTCCCATCCCTGTGTTTCTGTATACTCATCAAGTGACTCACGTAACAATTTCAGTTTGTCTTTGCTGTACAGGTTGTATATGCGCCGGACATATGACACCATTGCGTCCCGCGATATGAATGGTGTTCCAATCACAACCAGGACAGTATGCTTGGCGTAAGCATTGGTTCCCCTCAAGTTATAGAAGTGTTCCGTATCGTCGCGGTCTCCATGCGCCTTGTCATAATCTGAGATGAGCTTGAACTGCGGGAACTGTTTCCTGATGAAACAGCGGAAGTAGGCCTCCAGCGGCTGATGTGTGATTAAAGCGATCCTGAGATCGTCGTCTTTGTGCTTTTTGCATATGACCTCTAAGAGCCTGAGCGTCCGTTTGAATGTACGTATTCCTGCTTGATGCATGGAAGGAATAGTATTCTTAGATTGTTTTGCTTTGCTATCGGGTCCATCGAATTTGAAGAATGTCGATTTCCCATATGCGCCACGGTCGAACTGTATGATTTTCGCGGTCTGTGGTACATGGAAGATAGCTTCTAATGATTTCTCCTGGACGGGTGTGTTTAGAACTATAGAGTATTGGATGGGATCCCCTTCCGCATCAAGGAACAGGCAAGGAATGCTCTTCGGAAGATTGGAGGGCTGAATATACTTAAGATTATCTCCTTCCCACCAGAAATTCGTCCTGGTTGTGACCGCTTGCATAATTTCCGCCGTGAGATCGGGTTGGAGGCGGCCTTGGTTCGTAAAATGCTGTTTCGCCTGGGACATGAGAAGGCTTTGGATTTCTTTCGGAACGCCTTGTGTAGCGTGTTGTCGGATGATGAAATAATCGTCAGTTTTGTTTGCCTCCAACAACTCTTTGCAGGCAGTGGTGATCATGTTGCAAAAACGTGTTTCGGCTTGGGACTGCACATTCGTCATTGTTGACTGAATCATGACTCTATACTTAATTATGGCGCTTTTGGGAATCACCTTCTCGGTTGCGGATGATAGCAGAAAGTTCTCATCGATAACGACGATGTCATATTTGCCTTTGTTCTCAATGTCTCTTAAGAGTGCTGAACTAACAAGGTGTGTGTGGGTGACGATGAGGATCTTGGTATCCTGTCTGGCAGCTGCACGTCGCCGCGCATGGTACTCGCAGGTTTTTAGTTTGCCACAGACCGCAGCATTATCACAGATTGCCATCGTAGCCAGGGGGTTGCCGTTGGCGAAGTGTTTCGCGTAATCACAGTCGAGTTCACCGAGCTCGACCATTTTTGTCCGACTGCGCAAGATTACAGGATTCTTCCCCTTAAACAATTCCGATATCTCGTTTGCCTGCTCGTGTGTCTCAACAAACCACACCTGGCGGTATTCTTTCGCATTCAGAACTTCTGCCGTTGTTGTAGTTTTGCCACCACCGACAAAGCTACTGATTAATACTTTATCTCTGGCTGTCATGTTGTCTAGAAGGTCATTCAGATGATCCCTCAAACGTTGCCTGTATTCCTTCAGGATCTCTTTCTGTGGTTTGGACCTGCACATTTCAACATATTTGCGCTCCCTGTATGGACGATTCTGATATGCCCAGAAATCCGGTGATTCAGGCCAGGCGATATTTGGGTTCAGCAGGATCACTCCGAACTGCTCCCGGCTTATCGTCATGGAAGGCATGGAATATCAGATTTGCGTGACTGACTTATGTGCCGGGGATTGATCCGCGCGGGTGGCAACAACAGTGACGGCTACGAATACACACCGTTACCGTGCGCACTATGGGGTTGATATGCCGAGCCGAACATGCACGCGGTGCTTGATCGGTTCTTCCTCAAGTTGGATTTCCGGACCCTCCAAGCGGTGGCCATCGATCTCCACCCATGCGACGCCTCTGTTGAGGCCTTCAGGATTTTCGATGGTTATCTCGTAAACAGCTTTTTCATGGCGGTAGCGAATGTTGACATTGTCCCATCCGGAAGGAAGGACTGGATCGATAATCAGTTTCCCTCCGCGGACTTTTAATCCGAGCACTTCCTCGATCCATGCTCGGTACATCCAGCCCGCCGCGCCCGTGTACCATGTCCAGCCGCCCTGGCCGATTCTGTCAGGGAGACGGTAGATATCCGCGGCCACCACGTATGGTTCGACCACGTACTGGTTGACGGCCTGTGTTTCCCTCGCATGCTCAATGGGGTTCAACATTTTCAGAAGCGCGGCGCTGCGGTCTCCGTCGCCGATTCTGGCGAAGGCCATGGCCAGCCACAGCGCCCCGTGTGTGTATTGTCCGCCGTTTTCTCTGACACCCGGCGGATAGGCCTTGATGTATCCCGGGTTCATGTCCGCGGTGTCGAACGGCGGAGTAAACAGGAGAACCATATTCTCCTTATTGAGCACAAGGTATGCGTGTGCCGATTCAAGCGCCCGGGCCGCGCGCTTGGGATCCGCAGCACCGCACAGCACCGCCCACGATTGAGGCAGAGAATCAATGCGCGCCTCCTCATTTTTCGAGGAGCCGAGTGGAGCGCCGTCGTCGAACCAGGCGCGCTGATACCAGTCGCCGTCCCAGGCCGAATTCTCGACAGCCGCAGCAAGGCTCTCCGCCTTATCCAGATATTGCGCCGCCTCCGCTTCCTCACCAGCCAACTCCGTAAGCTCCGCAAATTGTTTGAGCACGTCCACAAGGAACCAGGCGAGCCACACGCTTTCACCCCGGCCTTGCACGCCGACGCGGTTCATGCCGTCATTCCAGTCCCCGATGCCCATGAGCGGAAGCCCGTGCGGGCCGGACGTGATCCCCTTGTCAATCGCCAGGCGGCAGTGCTCATAGAGTGATGCTCCGTCGCGCGATGCAGCGGGCCTCCCGAATACTTCGTGTTCATCAGGCTCAAGCGGACTGCCTTCGAGAAATCCGACCTTTTCCTGGAGAATCGCAACGTCGCCCGTGACACGGACATAATTGGCCGTCACATAAGGAAGCCACAGAAGGTCATCAGAGCATCGCGTCCTGACGCCGGCGCCGCTCTGCGGGTGCCACCAGTGCTGAACGTCGCCCTCGCGGAACTGACGGCTTGCGGCGCACAGCAGATGTTGCCGCGCCAGGCCGGGCGCCCCATAGAGCAGGGCCATGACATCCTGAAGCTGGTCGCGGAAACCGAAAGCGCCTCCGGACTGGTAGAAGCCAGAACGGCCCCATAACCGACAACTCAATGTCTGATAGAGCAGCCATCGGTTCAGCAGCAGATTCACGGAATGCGAGGGCGTATTGACCTGAACGGTGTCGAGCAACCTGTCCCACGACCGGTTGGTTTGCTCCATGGCTTCATTCACGGCCGAGGCGGCACGGTATTTCTTGATGAGAGCTGTCGCCTCCGACGCGGAACCAGCTTCACCGAGAAGGCAGACAATCTCGGTGCTTTCTCCGGGCGCAAGCTCGACCTTCACGTGCAGCGCTGCGCAGGGATCAAGCCCTGTGCCCACCCGGCCGGACAAACCGGAACGCATGAGCGCAGCCGGTGACGCCAGGCCTCGGTTCCGGCCGATGAATTCCGCACGGTCGCCCGTGTAAGTCTGCGGGGCCGGGCTCATGGTCGCAAAAGCAACGCGCTCGCTGTAATCAGCACGGTAGTGATTGCGGGCAAGAATTGCCTTGAATTCCCGGTCCCATGCGGTGATGATGTGCGTCTGCAGATTTTCTCGATGCTCGCCAAGCGTCCATTCAACATAGAACGTAACGGAGAGTTTTCTTGAACGGGAGGAATCGTTGCGGAGTTTGAGTCTGCGGATGCAGATGGGATCCCCGCCTTCGCCATCAAGCGGCACAAAGGTCGTGAGTTCCTGCTCAATGGCATGGCTGTTGTGCTCGAAAACAGTGTAGCCGGCGCCGTGCCGCGCGCGATACGCGTCGCGTTCCCGAACGGGAAGAGGCGTGGGCGTCCAGAAGGTTCCTGTCTCCTCGTCACGAATATAAACAACTTCCGAGGGAGGATCCGATACCGGGTCGTTGGACCAGCCCGTAAGCCGGTTCTGCTGGCTGTTGCCGTACCATGTGAAGCCCGAACCGGATTCGCTGACAATGGTTCCGAAAGACGGGTTCGCGATGACGTTTATCCAGGGGGCCGGCGTCTGTTGCTCGGGGCCGAGGAAGATGGCATATTCTCTGCCGTCGGCCGTGAACCCGCCCAAACCGTTGAAGTACGGCAATTCCATAAATGGAAGTTGCGCGGAAGGTTCTTCCTCCACAGATTTCGTGGCGAGCGCGCCGGGCAGTTTGCTCACATCGTAAGGAATGCTCAACTGTTGCGGAAGCGGGCCGCGGGCCGCGACGAGCACCAGATGCGCCGCCGCCAGCATGAGCGTCTTGTCTTCCGCTGGAATCTGGTCCGCGGTCCTGAGAAAGACGCCGCCGGGTTTGTCGATACCGGTATTCATTGAGTGGCTGATAACGAGCCGCTTCAGTTGTTCATTAAGGGGTTGTTCATAACTGCTGGTTTCTTCGTTGAGGATCACGAGGTCCGTTTTGAGCCCGTGCAGGCGCCAGTACGTGTGGGCCTGAAGCACTTGTCTGGCAAGGCCGATGTCCATGTCCTGGTTGATCACGACAATGGCAATCGGCAGATCCCCCGAGATGCCATAAGGCCACAATCGCGACTGTCCCAGTTTGTTTTGCTTGAGCAGATCGCTCCACGGCCGGAGCTGGGGGTTGGGATAGAGCATCGAGTTTGCGAGTTCCTGGAAGCGGCGGGCGTCGTCGGGCTGAATGCGCAGGTGGCGCAGTTCGAGTTGCGCATGGCTCCAGGCCATGTCGAGTTCACGCGCCACGGTGTGTGGGTCGCTGTACTTTTCGATGAGGGAAACGATCCCGTCGCGTGTGTCTGCGGTGCAGAGAATCAGGGAGAAATCCACGCGGCCGCCCGGTTCGAGTGTTATCTTGCGCCTCAGGCTGAAAATGGGATCCAGGACCGAGCCCCGTGTGTTGGAAAGGCCCGCGCGCAGAGCAGCGGGATCGGATGCCGTATGCCCGCGTCCTATGAACCGTTTGCGATCAGTTTCAAATTCCATGGCGCCGGGGGCCGGTTCGGTCATGCTGATGAGATGGGCCGCCCAGATCTGCGCTTCATCCGGGCTTTTGGTCCGGCGGCGGGCCGTGAGCGCTCCGAATCGCGATTCCGTTTCCGTCTCCACGAAAAGTTTGCTGAAGGCCGGGTGCTGCCGATCCGCATTGTGGGGCGCCAGAGCGAGTTCTATGTAACTTGTCACCTCGAGTTCGCGTGTTCTGCCTGACCGGTTGATGAGACTGATGTGGCGGATTTCCGCATCGTCCTCCGGCGCCACGATGATCACCGTTTCCGTTTCGATGCCATGGTCAGACCGCCGGATATCCACATGGTCAAGCTTGAAGCTGACGGCATAGTTGTCCACCACGCCGCCTGTTGGCTGATATCCGTTGCTCCACACACGCTGGGTTTCCAGGTCGCGGATATAGCAGAAGATTCCCCATGGGTCGCGCGTGGAATCGGCTCGCCAGCGCGTGATATCGAAATCGTCCCACCGGCTGTATCCGCCGCCGGCGCTGGTCACCATGAGGGAGTATCGCCCATTTGAAAGAAGCTGGGTTTTCGGATAGATGGAATGCGGTGTGGTGAACGTGCTGACCGATGGAGCGATCTCCTCAGGCATCGCGCGGGAAGTCAGTTGATCCCGTTCAGACCCCTGATAGATGGGCGGGGAAACCGGCACACGCTCGTAGAACAGCGGTTCGCTTGCACGCACGCGCGGGTCGCGGTGAAATCTCCGTTGCATTGCGTGGTCGTGGACCAGGTTGTCGATCGCCAGGAAACTCATGGCCTGGTGGTGCGCCATATAAGCTTCGACAATGACCCCGCGCCCGCCTTCACGACTTCGCTCGCGGGTAAGGTCAATCGCCTCATAGAATCCATAATCACCATATAGACCGAGGCGTGACAGATGTTTAAGGTTGCGCACTGCTTCCCGGGGTGCGACGGCCAGCGCAAGCATCGTGGCATAGGGCGCTACCACCACGTCTTCTCCAATGCTGCGTTTCAACCCCAGCCCGGGCACGCCGAATGCCTGATACTGGTACGTCCGGTTTGCGTCCACGTCGCTGTAAGCCGATTCGGAAATGCCCCACGGCACGCCTTGCCGCCGGCCATACTCGATCTGCACGGTCACCGCCTCGCGGCAGGCCTGGTCAAGGAGCGAGTTGTCGTAAGTTTTTTGCAGCAGCAGCGGCATGAGATATTCGAACATGGTTCCTGTCCAGCTCAACAACACGCGCCGCCCTCCAATGGAACCATAAGGTCTGGCCATTGCCAGCCAGTGCCTGGCCGGCACATCTCCCCGCGCGATGGCTACGAGGCTTCCGATCCGGACTTCGCTCGCCAGCAGGTCGTAGTGCGATGTATCGAGCCGCTGTTCCGTGACACTGAATCCGATGGAAAACAGCCGCCGTTCTTCATCGTAGAGGAACCGCATGTTCATGCCGTCAGTCAGCGTATTAATGGAACTCAAGAGATCCGTGGCCCGGTCAAGCATTTCCGCGGCCATCCATTTCGCGCGGGAAAACGCATCGTCAATGCGTTGCTTCCAATCGTTGTGCTGCGATCCCCCGGATTCGTCTCCGGTGTTTGCCTGAATCATCGGGGCAAAGGCCTCGCCCGTTGCGATTTGCCGCAGAGACGGCGACTTTTCCAGCGTAACCGGCATGTCGCATGATTCATCCGTAAACATTTCCACCCAGGGCAGATAACGATCGATCAGTGTACTCCAGGACAAGAGCATGGCTTCTATCTGCCGCGACCAATACGCCGCATCGTCGCCTTGCGCTGCGTTTTCACAAACGGCTTGAACAAGTTGTGCGGCCGGGTCCGCGGCCCTGCGGATTCTGCCGATTAATGCATCCAGGGTTTCGGGCGGATCCGTGAACAGGCGTTCGAGAATCCCGATGAGCGGCCTGTGCTCTTCAATCCGGCCGCCTTTTTCAAGCGACTCGCACAAGACGCGAAGCGTATCGTGCAGACCATGCAGCGCATGCGGCCCCATGACCGGTTCGTCAAGAATCTCCTGAATCCCCATGTCAAGCGTCCACAGGCAGCCGAGCAGGTTTCCGCTGTCAACGGTGGAGACGTATCTGGGCTCAAGCGGAGCGAGCGTATTCAGATCGTACCAGTTGAGGAGATGGCCGCTGTATCTTTCGAGTTGCATTACAGTCTTGAAACTCGCGGTGACGCGGTCGATGACCTCATCGCGAGTCAGATAACCGAAATCGTGCGCGCCCAGAGCCCCGAGCAGGCCGAGCCCGATGTTGGTGGGGCTGGTGCGCATGGCAAGATTGTTCCCGAAGGAAATCTGATAGTTGTCCGGCGGCAGCCAGGCGCTTTCGGGACCCGCGAAGTCCGTGAAATAGCGCCACGTGCGCCGGGCTGTTATCCGCAGCATGAGTTCATCCTCGGGCGCCAGCGGCCGCTGCGGCTTGTAGCGTCGCAGCGTGCTGAGGCGCGCTCCGGCGAACGGGCCGGCCATCCACAGCGCAAGGAAGGGAAGCGCGTACCAAAGATTACCGGGATGAATCCGCCATATGGCAACCCCGGCCACGAAAGAGGCCAGACTGATGGCGCCCAGTTGCACGAGAAGCGGGCGAAGCCGGCCGGACCGTTTCTGCTGAATCGTCTGAGCCGTAGCCCATTCGAGAAATTTGCGATGGCTGACGAACCGGCGGTAAAAGACCCGCAGGATCGCGTCCAGGGCCACAGCGGCCTGGTGCGGCATGAATAACAGCTCGGCAAAACACCGCTTTGCGCTGTGCGCCAGTTCATGCCATGACGCGGGTTCCGCCCCGCGCTTGCTGGTGACGCGATCGACAAAACCCGAAACCACCGGGAAGAACAAGACAAGGCCGGATAGCAGACTTGCCGCCGTGCCCAGCGTCGAGGAAATCAACCACGACGTCACGAGAAATACGACCAATGCGGCCGGCACAAGGCTGCGGCGCAGATTGTCGAAAATCTTCCAGCGGTTCAACACACTCAGCGGGTTGGGCACACGCTTTCCGTCCCCGGACGGCACCCGCGTGGTACACCAATCCGCAATCTGCCAGTCACCCCTGATCCAGCGGTGTTCTCTTCTGGCATATGAGAAATAGTCGGATGGAAACTCATCGAACAACTCAATGTCGCTGACAAATCCCACGCGCAGATGCGCCCCTTCGATCAGGTCGTGGCTGAGGATCGTTTGCACGGGAAACCGGTTCTTCAAGACACTGTGAAACGCGCGGGGATCATACAGGCCTTTGCCGATATACGACCCCTCGCCCGAAAGATCCTGGTAGACATCCGATACCGCCCGGGTGTACGGGTCTGTTCCCACAGGATCGGTAAAGAGCCGGCTGAATGCGGTTGCTGTTGCGCTTGGAAGACTGGAGCTGACGCGCGGCTGGATGATTGTATAGGCGCGTGCGCCCGTCACGTCCAAGGGGTCGAACGGAGGCCGGTTCAGCGGATGGGCCATGGTCTCGATCATGCGCCGAGCCGCGCCCCGCACCAACTGGGTGTCGCTGTCCAGAGTGATAACGAAACGGACATTGCCCAGCAGTTCGGCATCGCCCACATGAACGACATCCTGTCCATCGGGGCGCATTTCTCCATTCAGCAGCCTGTTGAGGATTTCCAGTTTCCCGCGTTTGCGTTCCCACCCGATGAAGGATCGCTCCGATTCCGTCCACACCCGGTCACGATGAAGCAGGAAAAACCTGTTGGCGCCATAGCGCTCGTTCAGTGCTTGTATGCCATCAACAGCCGCCTTCAGAAGCTCGGCATCTCCGCCGGAACTGGCCGTATCCGAGCCAGTGTAGTCACTGAACAGGCTGAACAGCAGATTCGTCTCCGGGTTGGCAAGGTAACGGATTTCGAGTTTCTCGACTTCCTCCTGAACAGTGCGCAAATTGTTGAGCAGCATCGGCACAACCACAAGCGTTCGGAACTCGTCGGGAACCCCTTCTTTTTCAAAAGACATCTTGGGGAGAAGCCTTGGCGGAAGCAGCCGCGTGACAAGGTAATTGATCATCTGGACGGCCAGTTGACTGGCCGGAAGCACGGCAAGCGCCACAGCGGAAGCCACAATAACCGCGGATTCTCCGGCCGAGAGACACGTGGCCAGCACAGCGGCCAGCACGGCGCCAGCCACGAAAAGAATCGAAGCGATATACAGGCTTGTGTGATTGCCATAGACCCACTGGAGTATCCGGTGCCGGCGGGTTTCGCGGCTTGCGCATTGCGAGGCCAGGCGGGGGCGGCCCTCATCAATCAGATAATAGCCGATGTGGTTTCGCAGGGGATCCCTTTCCGGGCTGCCGCCGGATGCCATGGACACTGCGGCCTGCGCCACGTCTTGTTCGGAAACATCGCCGCCACGGGCCAATTCCTCGACAGCGTGGCGATACCTGTCCCGTGTCGCGAAATCCATGCAGGCATAGATCCTTGCCGGGTCATTGCGAAGCGCCTGCTCAACCACGCACTGGTCTTCGAAAACATCCCGCCAGTCGAGAAGCGACAGCGCCCGCAGGCTTGTAATCGCATTGCCGATTGACGCCTGGTGCGCCGCTTGGCGGGCCTGCTCCCGAATGGCGCCGTCGGCCAGGTTGCCGGCGGGTTTTCTCTCCAGCCAGCTCTTCACATGGGTCAGCGCCTCGCTTTCTCCAAACAGAAGACCGGTCAGATGAAACGCGAAGTGCTCACTCGGTTCCGGGATTTCGCGCGCCAGTTCAGAGAGCAAGAAAAACAGACTGTCCGGCTCTCGCCGGGCCGCGGACTGCAAGCGATTGGCCCAGAAATCCGCGGACTGGCGTTCCCGCACCCAGTGGGTCATCTGGTCGGTCAGCCGCCGGATATGGACGATGAGCGCAATGCGCAGCATCAGGGGCATGGCCCACAGTTCGCCCATGGTCAGGGGCTCGATCGCCTGATAATCGGTGAGATGATTTGCAATGATATGGCGATCCAATTGGGCATCCGTGTGCGAGACCAGATCCGATGCGATGCCGTAAATTCTCGGCATATCCTTCAGCGGTTCCGTGATAAGGATCGGCAACTCCCGGTAGAATTTCCCGGGCAGGTTCCGCCGCACATCATCGGCGTTCGCCTTAATGATGTGATAGTTGTCAAGAATCCACTCGGCGGAGGGGGATATACGCTGTTCGATACGCTCCGACTCATTAAGTTCCCGGCGGCATCGGTCGATCTCCGCCTGGCACAAGTCCACCAGATCCAGGAGGGGTGGTTTGTGGCCGGAGCCGGGCTTAATGCGTTGAACCCCTGCGAGAAGGCGCGCGTGAGCCGACAATTTCGCGGCTGTCATGTACTCGACCTTCTCCGGTTCGGGGACCGCTTCCGTTTCTGGTTTGGAGTGAAAAGTGAAGATCGAGGGGAGCGATTCCCCTGCGCCGCGCAACTGTGTCAGCGCCAATTCCAGTGATTTCAGCGGCGCCTGAATGATGATGGCCGTTTCCCCGGCAACCAGCCACGCGGCATGATTTTTCACCAATTTACCATCAATGCACAGCCCGAACACGCGGGTTGCGAGCCAGGCGGCAACAGCGCCCGCGGCAGCCGCGAGTCCCAAAGTAAGACCACCAGCCACCGGCACGGACACAACTTCGGTTCCAAAGGTCAACAATGCGATCAGGATTCCAATTGCGAATCCGCCGGTCGCGCCAAGCGCAATCCAGACCTGCTGCGATATGGCATTGCGACGGATACTACTGCTGCCGCTGACTGATTTAGAAACCATTGCGGTTCGCCGGAACCCGCGCTGGCGCAACCTTTGGAGTGCGTCCTCCGCGTCATTACCGACGATAAAGAATCCAAGAAGAATCCCTGTTTCGCTCATCAACACCTCGAGAGCACAAAATATGTGGATGTCCGTTTCTTAGTTGAAGTAGGAAAGGAACTGTATGAATTATGACACCGCGGCCTTCAACCTGTCAAAAAGGTATACCCTCAGAGCAGGAAATAGTTCCGGCAGGTTACGATGGATCACGAAATTATTACTCACATGAGGTTACTAAATCCACTCACATCCGCTGGAGCGTGTCAGGACGGCGCGCGATAGGAATGGGATGGAGGGATCCGGGGGGCAGGCGACATCCGGGGTTTCCTATCATATCCATAGGCTTCTCTTTACATTGTGCGAACCGTTATACAAAGTATCCGTATGCATTCATGACATCAGAAGGGACATCTTATGCACTACGATCCTGACAGCCTCGATGGACGTGATCCCGAAGTCATCCGCTCGCTCCTGCCGTCAATCAGGGCGTACAACAGATATTATGTTCGCCTGCGCAGCGAGGGCGTCGAAAACATCCCGACCGGGCCTGCCATGTATGTTTCCAACCACAATGGAGGCATTACATCTCCCGATTTTCCATGTACGCTCGGAACACTTTGGGACACCCTCGGACCGGAGACGCCCCTCTATGGACTGGCACATGATTTCGGGATGCTCTGGTTCCCGGACATGGGACGCGCCCTTCAGAAGCTGGGCGCGATTCGCGCCTGTCCCAAAAATGTGAGCCGCGCGCTTGCCGCCGGAGGCCAGGTTCTGGCATATCCCGGCAGCGACATCGAGACATTCCGCCACTCAAGACTGCGTGACAAAATCATCTTCGGGCAGCGCACGGGCTTCGTGCGTGTCGCGCAACAGGCTGCGGCACCTATTGTTCCCATAGTCATTCAGGGGGCGCACCGCTCCGCCTACATTTTCCATGAGGGCCGGTTTATCGCACATGCGCTCAACCTCTCTTCCCTGATGCGCGTTGAGCGCTTCCCCCTCGCGTTCGCCCTGCCATGGGGAATCGCCATAGGCCCCTTTGTACCGTATCTGCCCCTGCCTTTCCCCGTGCGCATGCGCGTGCTGCCGCCCATCCGTGTCGCGCCCGGCGACGATCCCGCTGAAGCGCGCGAATGCATCCGTTCGCAAATGCAGACCGCCCTCGATGAGCTTGCAAAAATGCCTTGAGACCGGTGGTGGCGAAGAAGACAGCCGCCAGTGGGACCGTCCACAACGCCTGCGGTCCTCACACAACTTTCTTGAAGTCTATGTATCCACGCTGCACATCCGTGCGGATCAGTTGCACGCGAGCCTCTGTCCAACGTCCATGCCTTCAGAACCGTCCGTGACCCTTCCTTCAATCGGCATGTCGAACAGACGGACCCATGTGCCTTTCTCCGATACGCCGGTGACAATGCCATCGAACAGTTCTCCTATTCTCGATTCGAGCAGCATGGCGGCCACGGAATCTGCCGCTCAACCTTTTTTGCCGCATCTTACGCTTCACTGAGCCGTCGGCGTGGTCGATGTGCCGGTGTAGGGCGCACTTGTCCTCTGAAATTGCTTGTGACGTGTATGTTCATACCGGACAGCATCGCAAACGGTTGATTCGCAACAGGAGGCGTTCAAAGAATCCCGTACGGCAGCACAATGGTGGGGGGGACTACGGACACGGGCAGACACTTCTTCAGTGTCAATGCAGGAATATCGAATCCGGGTTAGAGCGGGTCATGGGGGGGATGACGGTTCGCAATTCGGGCCGAAGCATCACCAGGGCCGATTTGCGGGGGCGGCAGCAGCGGTGACGGCAAAGCCGTGACCGGTGCGTGGTGGGGCGTTTATTGGGAAAGCACCATTCATTCAATGGTGTCGGTTGTGTAAGCCGAATCGGACCAAAGTGTAGCGAAGTGTAGCGAAGTGTAGCGAAGTGTAGCGAAATTGGCGGTAAAATACGGCAGAATATGGCAGATTCAAGGGTAATCTGCTGGGTGCCGCGGTAGCTGTAGAAACAAAAAACACCAGGTGAACAGTGGATTATTTGTGTTTCAGCCAGTGCGGGGTGTCATTATCGAGTTCGCCCTCGCACGGCAGAGGTCGTGAGTTCGAACATCATCGTCTCCAAACCCCTAAAATCGGCATGACCGGTTTTGTACTATTATCCGAATAAACCTTTTGTTTTAAGGTTTTTTTGTTTTTGGCTACATCCCCGTAATTCCCCATGCTTGTCCAAAACCTTTGATTTCTTTTGTATTATCGAGTCAAATCCGGGTCAGTCCCCATCATTTTCATCCGTTTTATTCTCAATGTGGTTAGCATCATCCATGACATTGCCAAAAGCAACTTTGCTGTCGGCATCTACTTCCGTTGTCTCGCCCGTGGTGGCAGTATCCGCCTTTTCATCTGAATTTTTTTTCTTGCCGTTGCCGTTCTGAAAAGCCTTATCAATCGATTCCAATGTTGGTATCTGAGGCTTTACATAATATTCGATAACAGTTTCTATGGAATCCCCAAGTTGATAAGCGACCTCGTGAATTGGAATTGCTCGCACAAGCCTCATGGCGACAGTATGCCGGAAACTGTGGTTCGGGGACTTCTTGGTTATTCCGCACGATTTCAGAACCAGTCTTATTGCACTATCCATTCGGCAATATAAAACCTCGTTCCCCTCCGTGTTTGGGAACACAAGCCCTTTGCGCATTTTCCCTTTAGACCACTTTTCCAGTCTTTGCTTGTATTCAGTCGGAATTCTTATCACGGCGGGTTTCCCGGTTTTCTTTTGTTCTGGAACTAGTATCATTGATTCATCAAGGTCAACATATTCCCACATCAAACTTTTCGCATCTGATACACGGAGCCCGCTATTGTTCATGCAGTGGAATATTTCGTTATAAACCGCCCACGCCTTTGGGCACTGGTCCCGCAAACCTGATTTTGTTCGCCGTTCCAGTTCTTCAAATATTAAACCCAGTTCTTCTTCCGTGTATTGTTCGACCTTGGGTTTTTCCCTTTTTGGTTTCTTTACGCCCAGCACCGGATTCTTCTTTATGTGGTTCTTCTTTTCGGCTTTTTCAAAAATCCTTTTCAGGACATCCAGTTCCAATATCACACTGGCGGGTCTGTAGCCTTCACATTGCAACTGTTCCTTATATTCCTCAATATGGATGGACTTTGTAAGGTGAATCTCTTCTGGCAAAACTTTTACAACTTTATCAAGAACTGCCCTATATCGTTTATAAGTTGTTATTGCCAAAACATTTTCCTGCTTGCCCAACCAGTCATACATGAACGATTCGGTTTTTATAGGAACAATGCCATCAATAGCCGTTTGTCGGAATCTGGCCCGTATTTCACTTTCGATTTCCTTTGCTAATGCCTTTTCCTTGGTGCCAAGGCTGATTACTGTGTCAACTTTTTTTACGCTGGCACCGTTTAATCGCAGACACCAATTTTGCCTATCATCCCTCTTAACAAGTTTGAATGAAGCCTGCTCATTCCCAAAGTATTCACGAATTTTGTCAAGCACCTTGTCCAAGTTCACATGAACCATTTTGCCCCCCTTGCCTACAAACCTTTTACCGGGAGACGTATACCGCAATTTGTAGTCTTTTTCAAGGACATACCATTTACCGGCAATATCCTTCTCTCCACCGAATGCAATAATTATGTCTATCGCCTTGTTCCTCTCGACACCCTCTTTCACCTGGATGTCCTTCGCATACAGCCTTGCCTCACTGCCATTCGCCTTAAACATAACTAAACCCTCCGCGTTAGATTTCACAAAGCCATAAGCCTTGTGTTGATAACAAGTCAGAGGACAAGCAAGGCATCAATATGCAATCTAATGGAGGATTTTGTTGTTGTTTTGTATTATAAAGAAACCCCATTACACACATGCCCCACCTGTCGTATTGACCAGACAAAGGGTTCGGATTGAACGTCCGATATACTTTGTCTGTGGAGGCAGTCCGTATGTTTCGGGGCTAAATAACGCTACCCACAGTAATGATACGTCTGCAACGTAGAAGACGGAAAATCGGCTTCCACACTGGTATGGTAGAGCCGGGAATTACCGGGCGCAAGCACTTTTTAAAATATTTTGGAAAATAATTTATCCGAACCATTGTTTACAGGCAGGTGTTGATAAATCGTCAACATTCTTACCGTGTTTCATACATCTTAATCCAGTAAGAGCGAGCTTAGACGGTTTCATGTATCTGCATCCAAGACAAGTCTTGATTTTGGGTTTTAGGGGTTCAATTTTAGAAGCGGGTTCATAAGGTGGTGGCTGTAAAGGGTTTTGCTTCTTTGATGTTTTTTTTAAACCTGGGGTGATTTCTACGTTTACCTTTGGCATTACCTGTGGTATTTCGCCAAGTTGTTCAAAAATCTCTTGGAATCTTTTAACATCATCCTTTTCAATCTTGTATGTGGGCAGTTGAAGAACATAACTGTCGTTTTGAATCTTTATCTTTAAATCAGACAAACCCTTGTCGTTATCACCAAGGATTTCCTTTGACTTCTTCACCCTTAAAGCGTTGCTTTCTATTCCGATAAAGCGTCTGTCAGTCAACATACAAGCCACGGCGGTAGTAGCCATGCCGGATGTAGGGTCGCAAATTAAATCACCTTTCTTGGAATATGTGTTAATCAACTGGACGAATCCATACAAGGACTGTATCCATTCATAAACTTTCTTATCTGGTGGTTCCCCTGCAAATACCACTGTTGATTCTATAGAGTCTCGTGATATTCTTGTTATTGGCTCACCTTTGCTGAAGCATAGAAACGGTTTCCACGTAATTCTATCTACTTTACGCTTGATGCTGTCGGATTTACTACCACCGCCATACATCAAATAGGGTATTATCCACCGCCATTGTAGTTCGTTCTTGTATATCAGCCTGTTGGCTTCATCTTCTTTGTTTAATAACAAATTCCTGATTATCACATCGAGGCTATATTGTCCGGTCAGTATAAATGCGGTTCTCCCAGGCAATAATGCTTTTGAACAAAACTCCCCTAAATCCTTATATTGGGGTAGCCAGTCCAAACGAGGTCCACCTATTTCGTCGCGATAATATCCGTATGGAGGGTCACACACTATAGCACTTAGCGAGTTCTCAATAATATCCTCGTCAGATAATGCCTGCATGAACGTCTTGTTGATGAAAACAGGCTTAAAATAAGCGGTCATTCGGCGCTGGTAAAGTTTATCATAGTGGTCATTCCATCTGGTTCCTTCTTCCTCACCATCTTTCTGTTTTATCCTTTCTTTTATCATGTTTTTAGCGGAAGCAATGGATAGTTTTTCCGTTTTGAACTTCACTAACTCATCTTGTGTCAGCCAATCTTTATTATCATAAATATACATAAATCGTTGCATGGTGGTAGGGCTTGTTCCTGCGATATTAGAAAGAACTTCGTGCGTATGTACCTTCTGCCTTTCGTCTTTGGTTAAAGGCTTACCCGTTGTTTTTGTCTTCAGATTCTGCTTAGCCCTGTTTTCAACAAGTTCCCGGTGTTTGATAGCCGTAAAACACCTTTCAGCCTTTGACATGTTCCGTCGTGCCAACTGGTTGGTTATGATGTATAGAATAGCATCCGATACAGTCTTTACATCGTTCACAACTCTGATTTCAAACTTGATTTCCGGTTTGTTCGTTGTGCAGATATTGTAGCGGTTGTGTCCATCAAGTATGTAATAAACATCACCCTGTTTCCAAAGCTCTATCGCATCCTTTACGCCGTGCTTCCTGATGGATGCCTGGAGCTTTTCATATTCATCTGTTTTCAGGTCGGGAAGCACATCTTTTAAAACTGGGTGTATTTCAATCTTCATTAGATTCAGCCCCCACAAATGTCAAAGAATGATTTGGTTGTTAGTACACATAATAAATACATTTGCACTTAATATCTGTATTATTCCTTCTAAATTCCTAGTGCAATTCTTACGCTATTTAAAATTGGTTCACTCTTCTCATATCGTTCCTTTAGGTCTTTGAAAGTTAATTGAACAACTTTACAACCGTGAGCTATTCCATGCCGGTTATCTATGCTATCGTTCAAAGCAATCAACTCCCTTTTTATGATTTTAAACCTCGCTTGCCTTCACAACGGTTTTGAAATCAACGCCCAGTGCATCGAAGTGCTTCTTACCGCACTTTATTTTGTATGCTTCGGAAGTCCTTAACTTGTCAAAATCCTTTGTTCCTTTTGTTTCTCTGATAAGGTAAACCGTCTTGTCGCCTTTCTTTACAATCGCCCAATCAGGATTGTAGGGACCTACCGGTGTTTCCACCTTGAACCACCCGGGCAGTTTGACAAACAGTTTTATGTCTTCTCTTGAATCAAGTTCTCTGGCAAACTGCTTCTCCACATCCGAATCCCATTCTATCGCATCGTATATGGAATGTTGAACATCCAAAAGTCTGTCCAAATACCTTATGACTTCTCCTTCTTCTTCAAACCTACGCATCTCATATTCTTGTCCTGCAATCTTCTCGTACTTTATTCCGTCCTCTACAATTCTGTTCAATTCCCTGTTTATTATTACAGCAACGCTGGTCATAAACTTCTGTGGGTTCACAAGAAATTCCCCAAGTTTTCCCGATTCCTTCAATATCCTGACCAACGTGCCTCTGGTAAGCTCCGTTTGTTTCTGTAGGTATGCAAGTACATCTGGATAAACAAAGGGTCTGTCCACTTCTTCAAAACTACCTTTGAGTTGTGTCGTTTGAACACCGCTCTTCTTGATTTCTATACCATCTTTCCTTACAAATATCCGTAGAGGTTCAATTTTATCCATCGCCTTTATTGCTTTAACGGCACTCTTTACCAGTTCATCGGTTTGATACTCAACGGAATATGTTGTCTTGTGCTTAATCTTGTTCCACAACCTTTCAAACTCAGGGTCCAAAAATACCTGCTTGTTCAACTTCAATTTTCTGCGATTGCTTCTGTTCACCAATCTGTTCTTAAACAAATAACTTTGCATCGTATCAACAATATTGGACTTCAAACTATCGTATTCAGTGCTAATATCAAGGCTAAATTTCTTGTCTTCGGGATTAAAAGCCGTTTGTATGTCGCCGTTTTCGTTAAGGTATCCCTTGTTCTCAAGCTCACGCCATATCTTTTCCGATGCTTTGCCCCCAATCGGTTGTTCCTGTCCATCTACTACCTGTACAAGTTTTGCGAAAGCGTTCTTCTCTATACGACCAAATCTGATTCCAAAATCTTCTTCTATTTCTGATTGTAGTTTCCTTGCAAAGTCCTCGTAGCTCTCGTTGGCAATGACCGTCAGCTTGTTTATGCTGTCATCAAATACCCTTTCACCATCCTGATTCACTGGTAGCCTTAAGCCCCTGCCTATCTCTTGCCGTTTCTTCATCTCCGATTTTGTTTCGTTTAATGTACAAATCTGAAACACATTCGGGTTATCCCATCCCTCACGCAAAGCCGAATGGCTAAATAAAAACTGCAACGGCTCATCCATTGAAAGGAGCTGTTCTTTGTTCCGCATTATCTTGTTATAAACATCTTCATCGGCTTGGGTTTCGCGACCCTCGGAGCTGTCCTTCAATATCCCTTTCTTATCCTGTGCAAAATACCCGTCATGTACGCTTTCCATTGTATGCGGAATTACATCTTTGTATCTTGGGTCGGCAAGTAATTTTGTAAGTTCTTCTTCAAACCATAATGCAATTTTTCCCTTGACCGGATTTCCCATATCATCATAAGACCTGTAGTTTGCAACTTTATCAATGAAGAACAGGCTTAATACCTTAATCCCGAGCTTCTTAACCTTCTTTGCCTTATCAAGATGCTCTTGTACCTCAATACTGGGTATATCGCCTTTCAACATCCCCATGAACGTTGATACCCATTCCGGGACGTGCTTCATTCTTTCCTTTATTTGTTCTGAAACATCTTCAAAGACAAACAAGCCGTTGTAATCACTGTTGCCCTGATAGACAAACTGGTTATTGATGTGCGCCAGTTCCACTCTTTTGAGGGGATACCCAGCCTGTTCGATGACCCATGCCTGAACCGCAACATCGTTGATGTAGTAGTCTTTCAAGGATGTGGAAGCCTTTACCTCAATGAGCCTATATCCCTTATTCATTTTTAAGAGAATGTCGGTTCTTACCAGTACACCACCATGCGAAAACGTGGCTTCGTAGATGGGAACATCCGGCTTCTGATTCATAAGCCGTGTGGTTTCCTTAATGGCTTTTGAAAGGTCATCCTGGCTTTCAACAAGCACCCCATTGGGGAACTGTCTCTGTGCAACTGCTCCGACTTCATGACCGATATTGAAAAGGGTTTGTGCCGAATCATCCCATACTTTCAATTCGGGCTGATGTACTTCGAGCCAGAGCTTTTTCCCACACTGGAGTCCCGAAAGGATTTTAGACTTGCTAAGTCGATGACTTTGCACTGGGGCTTCACCGCCTCTGTTGCGTTTTGGTTGTTGAAAGTATTCTTCGCAAGTTTTTTCTGTACCGATTTCTCTATCACGTCCGCAATGTTTTTGTAATCCATTCCTAAACATTGTACTCTGATTTTATTCGATGATGTAGGGAGAAGCACAAGCGCGTCCCCGTATCCATTCAACGTCTCCGCACCTGATGAATCAATGACAACCCTTGAATTCACCCTACTGGTGACCTTCAGGGCAATACGTGTGGGGCAATTTGCTTTTATCCGGGTGTCAATGATTTTAGCCGTGGGCTGCTGTGTAGCCAAAAGCACCGTAATGCCCGCCGCCCGTCCTAATTGGACAAGTTGAATGATGGAGTCCAAGATGTTTTTTCCACTTTGTTTATCCAGTACCAGATTGCCCAGTTCGTCAATCACCACGATGATATTGGGCAGCGAGAAAGACTTGATTCCGTCCTCATCTTTGCGGTACATCGTCTGATTATAGGCACTCACAACTGGAAGACCGTTCTCGTCCATGCAGTTCTCCATAATCTGATACCGGGTGTTCATTATAAATACAAGTTTACGGAGCATCTTCTCATGTTCGATTACATCCCGTGCGACTCGCTCTACATGCGGGGTCCCGGCGTATCTGTAAAATTCCACACGCTTGGGGTCCCCAATAAAGATTCTCACCTTATCGTCGTCATGGTTCTCTATCAGAGAACAAAGGATGTTGTGAATGAGCGTTGATTTGCCCGACCCAGTGGTCCCAGCAAATAAAGCGTGTGGTGATTGGGTCAGTGAAAATACAAACTCATTTCCTTCTGAATCCACGCCAATGGTAACACTGATTTCTTGCGCCATGTTTTTTTCTCCGATTGGGATTGGTTATTTGCGGGTTTTAAGCTCGGCGTTGACCTTTTCGATTGCTTTGAGGGATTTCGACAGGGACTTTTCGATGTCGGGCATCTGTTCGGCAGGGCGGGTGCCGTTATTGATTTGAGCCGGGCGGACTTTAGCCAGTCTCCACTTGTCAGCGTAAAGGAGTTTGCGACGATGCTTCAAAGTTTCCACGGACTCCGATTTCAGGCTGATGAAGCCCCCGTTCTCATTCACAGCGAACCCACCTGCGTTGTAGTGATATGAACGTGTTTTCATTGGTTTGGTCCTTTCTTTTATCGTGAAGCGTTTTTCCCTTTGAAAAGATACAGTGCTATTACAATCAAGGACGTGACCAAGCCCCTGTTGCAATTCTTTGTTCCACTGAAAGCCCCAAGGCACATGTATATGGCGATTCCTAAGAATATCAGTCCGATGAACCCCATGACCATGCCACCTTTCTTATCGGTCAATCTTAAGAATCACATACAGCACCGTGTATACAAGGGACGCTTTCACTCCTGCACTTCGTTTGTCTCCCCTTATTAGCCTCACAACCACGTACACAAGGCTGAATGAGAACAGGGTTCCGAAGATTATTCCCACATCATTCACTTCCCTTTGCGTCCGCCTGGCTCTTCGTTGCTGTCTGTGTCTTCATGTGTTCATTATAATTTCTCGTTGTCTCCAGATAGCTCATGAATGACGGTCTTTCGGTTATTACGTTTGCCGTTTCTCTTCTTCGCAAAAGCCGCTGCGATTGCCTCACCGCATTCCTGGCACACAAAGACTTTGCCTCTGTATATGTTGACCGTTTTTACAACAGGTTCTTCACGTCCACAGACATCGCAATGCTTATTCATAAGACACCCCATGAACTCTATTGTTGCTGTTCTTATTCATATATGCGTAGATTATGGTTTCTCGTCTTAGCTCATTGCTTCATATCAAAGAGGTTCCGGTCAAAACCGCTAACTTCCCATGCCTTATCCATGGGGTCATCAGCGTCTTCACATCGGCTGACCATCAGGAAGTCATCCCGCCACATGCTGTTGGTGGATTTCGTCAGTGATTCGATAATTACGTGGCTTGGGGAAGTCTTACTTTTGTAGTGGCATACAGTGAAGGTAACGCCGTCCACTATCGAACCGGGCTTCCCTTTATAGACCACCTTGTTCATGACTGTTCTCCGTCCTTCACTTCATCGTAATAGCGGCAGTTTTCAGCCATAGCCGCCATTACGATTGTCCACACCTTGCCGGGCGTTGCCGTAATAAGGTTGTATTCCCCGATGGCTTTGACAGCATCCTTGTGGGGTTTACAGAGATTGTTCAGGTTGCACTGGTGGCAGTTCACTTCATTGGTTTGTGGTTCCATTGTTCTTCCCTCCGATAAAATTATAATTTCTCGTTGGGTAATCCCTTAAAACGATGCTTGAAGATTCACGAGCCGTTCCCCTCGTGAATCTTATGCCACTGACAAAATGAAGTTTTTAATGATTTCACCCAATTTTGACGCTTTCTTTTTCCATTTGTCTTCATAACCATCGATTAACCGCTTAATCTGTTCGGGCTTCCAAACCTTGCCAGCCCTGGTCGTGATATTCTGTGATTTCAGGGTTCTTGATATTTCAGACAAGGTGGCACCTTCACCGTGAAGCCTGTTCACCAACTGAATCACCACTTGCTCATGTTCCACTTCGGCAAGAACATTTCCCTCACGAACATACCCATACGGGATTGACCCGACAACATGCCCCTCGCTTTTTTTGTATTCCATTGCCTTGCGGGTTCTATATTTGACCTGACGGCGCTCGATTTCACCAAGAAAAGCCTTCATGGCGAAACTTAAAAAACCATCGGGAGTCTCGGTAGATATCTGCCCCTCGATTGTGTGCAGTTCAACATCGTATTCATTTAACAACCGTTCCAAGGCCAGCATTGTAAGCATGTCCCTAGATAGACGCTCCAAAGAGAACAGGACAACTGCCGAAGTGTTGCCGGACTCAACAATGTCCAATAATTGACAAAACCCTTCACGATTTTTGTTTATGCCGCCCGAAATGGCTTCGTCTCGGATGATATTTGTAAGCTCATATCCTTTATATTCGCAGTAATCCCGGACACGCTGTTCTTGCACTTCACTTGTGACAGCACCTGTGTCGGACCCTTGATGAGAGGTACTATAGCGAATATAGCAACAAGCGGTTTTGTTTTTTGTATGAGTCATGTCGCATTGTCTCTTTCATATTCAATGACGCATTATTGTCCCGGCGCATTCTACAGGGACTTTTGTGCCGTGCCAATCTCTTCTTGATTAATCACAGCACTGTTTCCATTTTCCTTTTTCTTTCGATTACCGTATTCCTTCACACGAACCTTTATCCCTTCTACATCATCGGCATACACAATTACGTCTGCCTGTTTCCCTGTCCCAAAATACTCAAATTCGACTCCCTTCAATATGGTGTGCAACTGTGAGTACAAATTACGGGCACCGCCCATGCCCTCGGCGTATGCCTTTGTCGCTATGGCTTCAACCGCTTCCTGTTTGACTTCCAGATTCATTCCTTCACACTTAAATCGTTCTACCTCATTTCTGATAACACCACCATTCGGGTTGTTCAAAATACGAATCATGTCTGGGACAGTTAGACTGTTAATCAAGTGGACGTTATCAAATCGATTAATGAACTCCTCTGAAAAACCGTATTCGATTATTCTCTGGGCAAGGTGGGACTCTGACTGCGGGGTTATATCTGACGCTGTTCTCCTGAAGCCGATATTTTGATGGGATTTCTTATCGCATAAATCCATATCGCTGAAAGCGCCCAGACATATAAAAGGAATCATTCTAGTATCTATGAGCATCTTTTCAGAACTTTTTCGCTTGTCTCCTGTGGTGAATATTTCAAACTGATTTCCGTCCAGGGCGCGAAGCATCGCCTGTTGCGCCCCTGTTCTGGTAACGTCCTCCGATTTCCCCCGGGACACAAGTTTGTCAACTTCATCAATGACGACTATTCCCACCGACCCCAATTTATCCTTTGGCGATGAGAACAAGCCTTTCAGTATGTCGTCGATATCCTCGCCAACGTACCCCATTTCAGTGAGTCGCGTTGCATCCCCAAAAGACACAGGCACCCCAATGATTCGTGCTAATTGGGTGATACTCCATGACTTCCCGCAACCGCTCTTACCGACGCACATCAGATTATGCTTTTTTCCAAGAGTGGCAATGTCCTCTCCGTCAAGGAAACGCTTTGCCCTTGAAAGATGATGGAAAGCGAATACAGCGAGTTCCTTATTCAGGGCTGATTGACCAATCACGTGTTTTTCAAGTTCTGTGAAGATTTGCTTGGGGGTCAGAATCTTTAGGTCTTTGGCACCGGGACATCCATTGTTGTTTTCCCCTGCATCTTCTTTAAGATTTCTCATACCGAATATCTTTGCGCCAGTGGCTATACACAGGCGACACACTGTGCATGAGATTCCGTCTTGGTCAAAATGGGATATAGAGTCCTTTTTATCTACTACTTTTCCGCAAAATGAACATGTCCGTTTATGTTCATCCATGTGTCCCCGTTTCTTACGGCACATCAATAATCTGATGGAAACATGAGCGTATAATTGTTCCGCTCGTTCTGGACCAACCACAGCCTTTCTTCTGTTCCCTTTTCTGGAATTACAATGAGATACCCGTCCCCATCCGGGTCGTATGCGTTTGTCAGTCGTTCTGAAATCAAGTGCTTGATGAAGTCGAACTTGTTCTCTGTTTCATTCGCCATGCCCAACATGTGTTCGTAAAGTGTGGTCGTCATTCTGTCTATCACAGTTCCGTTGAAGCTCAAGCCCCATGCTTGGACTGCAACCAAAACACCGTCTTCGATTGCCTGTTGGTCTGTGTAGGTTGAGATATAATCGTCATCATTGAACATATTGGCATCCCACTTTCCATTTTGTGATTCCATTATAATTTCTCGTTCAATATAGGCTCTGTAGGAAAATGACGAGAAATTATAATTTGGATATGAATCAAGTAGCCGTTCAACGCATCGAAAGACAGAGGGCAAGATACACTATAAACACCGTGATTGCGCGGATGAAAATGGCAATTTACACCCTCGACCAGAGAAGGCTTCATGCGCCACACAGGTTCATACTTATCAGCAAAAGCATTCTGGATGAACTGGAACAATGTGCTGATGTATTGCCCTTGACAGACATTGAGTCAATGCAAGCATACTTGCTTTGTCAGAATATGATTTACTCTGGGTATCCGCTTGTGTCTGATGAATCATTCGTGAATCCAGAGATATTCGACATTGCATCAAACATCATCGTAATCGATTGTTCCCTTACTTCGCTGTCATACTCCGAATTATTGTTTGCCACGGCAAGCACCGGATTCAACACCATCGATATAATCCTTTATCCAACAGAACATCCCATCAAGTCTGGTGAGACGATTAGGAGTCCACATTATTGCTGTGCAACATACTCTGCGCTTACAGGTGGATGGGCTTCCTATATGGACTGGGACACATATATGCACAAAAAAGAGAACAAGGATTTCATCGATTATACGTCATCAGAAATAGATATTGCGCCAATCCCATTTAATTGTGTTACAGAGTGTTCCTTCTGCGGTGCTTTGATTTTACCTTACTCCGGATTATCCCCAACAACCTTGAAATTATTACACGAAGAACACCATGGAGAAATCACCTGTGAATGATTTGCCAAGACAAACATTACGAACACATGAAGAGGAAAGTGAAAATAGGCTGTCAAGGGTGTTAGACGCTATGACAGCGGGCTTTTACTGCCTCGGTGTGTTGTCGGGTGTTTCTGAGGTCGGGTCCATTACTCCATTGCTGTTAATTAGAGAAAATTACCGCAGACGAATACAATATAATGCTGAACGGGCTTCATTATCAGAGCCGGTCACACAGGTTGCTTTGGACTTGCTTCGTAATCGAACCTTCCGCAATTCGACCGCTGTCTTTGAGAAGGACATACCTAAGTGTTCCATTTGGAGATTATTCAAGGAATTCCTTTGCTGTTTCGTCGTGGCAAAACGTGGCAACATCCCCCCGGTGGTTCAGGCTTTTGGCACAAGGACAAACAACGTCATTCAGTTGCATTTCGGTGAGTCCATGTCTGCAATGAAAACGGCATTCCCTACAGGATACACCCATAACTGCGATATGGTTTTGCATGAGCACAGCCGGGATTACCGGAACTCCGTTTGCCTTGATGACATTGACCGATTTGGCACCACAACAACAAGTCCATTGGTACCCGGTCGGTTGTATCATTGTTTGAAGTGCGGGACGCAAGACTATTTTGAAATATTCCCATTGAAGAGGGTTTTACGACACGCTTCGGGGATACCCCTTTGTATAGAATAGGGCAACCCCTAATGTTTTCAGAGACCCACCATGCCTGTTGAGTGGGGTGCCCCCGCTTTTTATGCTCCAAAATAGGGGGTGCCCATTGCTTTTGATAGGGATTACCCAACCTTAACCGCAGTTCATAGGGCTACCCATGCCGATATTGAAGGGGAACCCACCGTCAGCCCACTGCCTACATACCGGATGACCCTGGGCTTCTATGGCATACCACAGGATGACCCTGGCTAATGCTGTAGCGGATCCCCATCAATATGCTGACCACATCACAGGGCATCCCCACCATATTTTCCTTAATTTATGGGGCAACCCCACGCTATATTGAGGATACCCAGGGTCATTCCCGGCAGAACCACGGTCCCCCTCCGCCTGTAAGAGGCATTACCCAACTGTTCTATTCTCCGGTCGAAAAGCATCCGTCAATAACCAGACCTCGAATACGACACTTATATCCTTTGGTGCAATATCTTCCTTGGACCGCTTCAATATCCTTCACGGTTCGCCCAATATCTCAATGGTTCTCTTTTACAGCACATGTATTTTTAATTGCCCAAAGACTCCACCCGCATTTCAACTTTCATCTAAAACCGTTTATTTCTCAGTCAATAGAGTTCCAATCCGTGTCCGAATCAACGATTTCGTTTCAAACAACTTTCAATCACCAACACGGTAAACCCATGCCGTTTTGGACGGTAGGGCATTTTGAAATATTTATTTTTATATCGACCCGCCTTCAGAAAATAAATGCCCTCACAATTCTGAATTTCAGTATGGGGGGGAGTTCCCATCTCTATCTCAATTTCCATTTCCATTTTCAAAATGTAATTTTTAATGTCGATTTCCATTTTTCATTTTTATATTTATTTTCATTTTGGGTTTTTCAGGGCGCTTGTTCTGGTTTTCTTGGTGAAGCGGCGGGGGTTCTTATTTTGTGGGAGACGGGGTATACGGGAATATTGATGGGGGGTGTCTTCAGGAGACCCCACGCCGTCAGAACCCGTGGCAGACCTTGATGGGCTGGCTATCAGTACTCATCGTGGGAAGCATATTCTAATCAAATATCTTCATTATGCATCCTGTCTTCTCCATGAGTTCAAAACCGTATTCAAATCGACCTCTTCATGGTCTTTGCTCCATTCTTTTGAGAAGGAAGTATCATCGCTTGTTGGCTTGGGATTCGGAGGTGTTATCCTAATTCTTGTTGGCATCATTATTGAATCTCCAAGCAATATCCCTTCTCCTCTTCTTAAGGTCGATACCATGTTTATGATTCCCTTAATTGACTCAGGCAAAAGGCTCTTTACGTAAGATTGGTCATCTGGATTTGTAATCCTTAAACATAAAAATGTGTTGCATTGTGAAAGTATAGTTGCCGACACTTCTCTTGGACGTTGACTAATTACAGTAAGGCTTATGCCATACTTTCTGCCTTCCTTTGCAATTCTTTCAGCCGATTCTCTTGCAGGAAGCGTAGAGGGTTCTCTTTCATTTAAATATATATGCGCTTCATCACAAAATACAGCGATTGGATACGAAGCCTTGTTTATCCTTTTGTACCAATATGCAAAATCAAACAGGCATCTCATCAGTAAAGAAATTACAGAGGTTCTAACGTCAAAGGGTATAGGGCTTATGTCAATTACTACAGCCTTTTTGGGTTTGCTTTCTTCGCCAAGGATTTTTCTAAAGAGATGCTCCATTGATGCCGAAGTGTTATAAGTTTTTGGATGAAAGATAAGGTCATATCGTTTATCATTTAATCGTGATTCAAGTCGCATAAGAAGCCGTGTAAACTGACCATACAGAGGTCCTTGTTTTGGTTTTGTTGCGCCTGGAATCATTTCAATGTCCAATCTTGCAAACTCATTAACAATGCTGTTAAAGTCAAAGTATACAGGTGTATCCACTGTTATTTTAGGAATCCCCATAGTCGTGTTTTCTGGGTGCATTTCTTTGGCGGTCTGTAAAAGTTCTTTGAATTTTGCTATCTGGTTTGGAGCATGAGATTCTGCTCTGTCCACCATAAGACCAAGCAACTCTTCACAATTCATTAACCAATATGGGAGCTCGATATCGCTTGCATTTATATAATCAATATCATCACCAAATGCACTCTTATACTCATTATGCAAATCAAAAAGAACTATCGTGGACTTTTTAAATGTTGATAATTTTTGCATAAACGATGCAACAGTCCATGATTTTCCACATCCAGTCTGTCCAAGAATTGCGGCATGTCTTGTTAAGAATGCGTCCAGATTAAATTTTGCATCTTGCTCTGGAATAAGGGACAGCCTTCCTATGGAGAAATCCCCTTCGGCATAACTCTTGTAAACATCCTCAATGGTTTTTGGCAGGACAGCATAAACATCGCTGTTAATTGTTGGTAGAATATCCGTTCCTCGTTCAAATTTGCCACTGAGGTCTATTGTGCCTATTGGTATTGCTGACACAATCCTTTTAGGAGATGCTATTGGAAACTGACCATCACTTATTGCTTCCTTTGTCTCTGAAACCGATACAGAATTTTCTTTCATTTGAATATCTGTAATAAGACAAAGAAGAGTGCCAGTTGGAATTGAAACTTTTATAAAACTACCAGGCTGTCCAATAATGAGAGGAAATGGTCCGCTTCCAGTATCAATATTTACAGCCATCGTTTCAGGAACACCAGGTGCTTCACCATCAGCATTATAGTCAATCAAACTTACGTCTATCTTGTCTCCGCTAACACCTATCACCTTGCCAATCTTGTATATGCTCATATTAAACTCCCTTTCCAGCCTTTCTCGCAATAAGATTAACAAATTCACTGAATTTCCAGTATTCGTTGTTTTCCGGTTGTTGTATGCCGTCTTTTGCGATTGTCGCTTTTGTGCAATATTGAAAAGATGGGAAGTCTTTAAATATTTCAATATTTTCTGGAAGTTCTTCAAATAATGCTGTCATTTTTATTGCTCTATCTCGTAGTTTAGGGATGAACAAATAATCATTAATATGTTCATCTCTCAGGCTATGTCCACAACAGGCTATATATTTACAATGTTTACCAATTATGTTGCTCGCATATCTAAACATTTTGTCGAATGGGTGTTCTAATGTATCCAATATTTTATGTTTTCTTGGCAGTATGAGTGAGTGGGGATATTTCCCATGAATATCTTTGTCGCTTGTTTCAACTATTTCTCCATCATCTTTGCACCACGATATTGAACCATGTAACTTAACAAGGATAACTCGTGGTCCTTTGTATATTTCAAATCTATTATTTATAATGGTGCCATAATCAAGGTTAAATACGCCTTCGTCAAAGTATCTATATAATGCCCCTTGGAATCCATTGATTAAATTGATTCTGGCCTTCATAGCGGCTTGCTCAAAAAGCAAATCGTAGTTTGTCGTAAAAATCCATATTCTATCAGGTCTTTGAGCAAAAAGGCTTTTGAGAGCCTTTAAGAATAACACATGGTATTCCAAATTGGGATTATCCACACTGACAATTTCATTGACAATAAGATGTTGGATTTGGTCTTCAATCGTAATTATATCTTTATCGCTTAAGGTAAGCCTGTGTTTGGCTATGGCATCTGATATTATCTCAATATCTGGGATACCGTTTTTAATGTCATGAGAAATCCCTTCCTTATCTAAGATAGACTGAATACGACTCTTGTGCGTTTCAATAAGATTTGCAACAACCCTCCGCGTCAACTCATTTGTAAGAAAGTACCCTGCTTCCTTTGAGGTGCCAGCACCAAAGAAGAAACCTATATCGCTTAATCCTTTGTCTGCATTTGGAAAGATATCATTTAGGGAAAGTGGCAAAATTACTCCTTAAAACCCATTTAAACTATCAAATAAACTGTTAATAAAAACATATATCCGAACCGCACCTTCTGTATTCGTGATATTGAACCACAAATTGAGCGTATGTTCTTATTGCTTATTAAAAAAATTAGACAAATCCTCTTTAGACCAACCACCTCGACCAGGTCTGCCGGGAACACCGCTAAATCCGGGGCGACCAGGCTTGCCGGAAAAACCGGGTGTTCCGGGTGTTCCACCAATTCCAGGTACAGAAGGAAGTCCACCAGTTGAATCACGAAGGAACCCTATCACATCATTGCTTGAGTCAAATAATATGCCATTTTCAAACCATCCGCAGTGTCTTCCTTTCAATGTGTAGATGCTGTTTCCAGATATCCAAGCAACAACTGTACCACGGTTATTCCTTATACAATCGGAATCAAATATCATTGAGGCACGACCATTTCTATCATGAATCCAATCACTCATACACATCACCTCTTATCCTTTTGGCGGGCACGGGTCATTTCCATGACTGTCAGACTGCGAAATCTTTCCTTCCTTGTTGTGAATCCGAAGTTCTGTTCCTTGGTTCTGGCTGATTTTCCGCCCAGCATCCACAGCGTCTTTCTTTGTGTCGAAATGTCCGCTGGCTCGGTTTGCCCCACCACGCTTCACATCCCAACCACCTTTTCCCTTGCTTGGAACAACATGGTGCGAATCTGGTCCTTTTTTAGCCATGGAAGGTTCCCCCTCAACTTCCGTTCTTTCTTCCCCTTTTACACAAATCAAATTCCCCAATATCCGCCTCTCTTGATGTCCCTTAAAGGATACTCTCAAAAAACGTGCCTGTAAAGCCTTTATATTGGCAACTTAAAACATATATCGTTGACATTTTGTTGCCAAACCTATTTTGATGTAATTGAGCATGAAAAAAGTAGATAATCATGTTTCATCGAGTATGCTCACCAATTCAAGACTATATTCAGTTTCTGGTTGTAGCCAGTACAAATAACCCTTTCTATATTCTGGGTCTATTTTCCTTCCAATGAAGCCCATCGCAATCAACTGCGCCACATGCCCTTTGCTTCCCCATAATCGCCCTTCATGCTTCTGTCTTAATTTTTTCTTAAAATCCTTCATTTCTAATCTTTTCACCTCACCAGGCTTCAACAACTTCCTACATGCTTTAATTAACCCTAACAAAGACTTTTTCTGGAGGTGATGTGTCTTTTGACTTTCATCCCCAAGTGTTTTCATTTTGTAATACCCCGCCGTCTTTTTATACAACCTTTTCCTATCACCGATTTTCAGGAGCCTGAATTTGTTCGCAACATATCTGGCTGTATTATCTTTTTGAACCGGGTTCATCTGCTTCTTTATAACAACAACAGCGCCTTCCTCCCCCCTATCATTAGCCAATATATTCCCCTTTGTTTTTCTCCACACTTGCCTTACGACGTGTAGGTCTTCATTCCGCAATCCACGAAACAATGAGTGTATATGTGGGTTCCATGTTGAATTTCTTGAATCATACTCAATATGTGGTATCGCCCAGAATTCCCACTTATATTTCAGCCTTTTCCTGAGTTCGCCCTTAAAGCCTTCTAACATATACAAAAGTTCATTGTATAATCTTACTTCATCAACCACAGGAAATTGAGGTTTATTTCTTAGGGTTAGTATGATATGAAAATCAAAGTCGGCTTCGATAAACTTGTCCTTTAACTTCTGTCTGGCATATTCTTTGCAGTTATCACACCAACCACACCGGAAATATGTTGGGAAATATTTGTCATTCACCCTGTCATTGCATACCATCGATAACAGTTCTGATTTGGTATAGTCACGACCTTTTGGCATGTAGTCTATCCATTCTAAAATACCTATACAGTAGATTTGCCTAAAAACATATATACATAGTATATACAAGACCAGAATCGGTTGCCAGTGCTTAAAAAGGTGTCATCCAGACGGGGGGTCATCGCTTATTTGTTGAGGCATCTGTGCCTTACATTGCCTTCCCGTTATGTCAGGATGCGCGCAGAAGGCTTTTTGCGGAATTCCCGATGTCATGGCTGCTATAAGGAAAAAATCGCCCTGGTTCGCCTCTGGGATTCACCATTATCATGAAAAAACCTTTGATTTCCTTGGATAAGACGAGGCACATACGAGTCGATACAGGTAAAAATCCCAATAAAACCTACAATTCTGGAGGGTCCCATCGTCTCCAAACCGTATAACTGTAGTAAACATCAACATTTTTGCTCCTTCGGGAGCATTTCTGTTTTTGCGGTAAAGTGATTTGGTAGACACCGTAGACACAATAGAGCCGTTTTACCCTTCCAGAAACTTTCTGATAGTCTCATCCCGATCCTTGCTGACGTGTGCATAAATCATGGTGGTTCGTGGATCGCTGTGGCAAAGATAGTGCTGCACATCATACAAGGTTGCTCCACGCTCAATCATGGATGTTGCACATCGGTGGCGTAATGCGGAGAATCGTTTGTCAGGCAAAATCACTTCTGCATGCACCTTATCCCTGACTGCTTCCCACTGTTTTCTAGGAAAGTTAGGGTACGGCTTTTCAGGATTCATTTTCTTCAAGGTGTGCAACAGTTCAAATACTGACTGCGGTGGTCGTCTTTCGTATCACAATATTTCCCGCTCAATTCAATGTACTGCATCTTTTACGCAATCCTTAATTTCACTCACAAGTGGATTGTAATCATGTGATATATCATTCAAATTAATTTTATTTATACTAATCATACTGACATCATTACATTTTAATAGTTTTAAGAACTCAATTATATCAATCAAAGATATTCCTTTTTGCACAATACTGAGCTCATCTATCTTGTGATTCTTTAAATAATCCAAGATCATTGATAATGATGTTTTTGACAATTTGTTATAATGTAAATCCAGTGTATCAATACTATCGTTACACAATGTCAACAACTTCCAGAGCATATCATCGGTGACATTTGTTTGATTCAACAATATTTTTCTGATGCTGCATGTGCCTATGCTGTTTTGCAGTGCAGATATATTTTTCGCGCCAATATTCATGTTATGTATTTTCAATTCATGCAAATTATCATAGCGGAAGTGCTCACTGAACAATGTATTTAAAATATTCGCTTCAATAATATTATACAATTCTATTTTTACTATATCCGTAGAAATATCACGGACAATATAATCATCATTATCAATAAAGTCGATAAACCCCAATGTCATTTCTCTCGGATTTGTTGACAGTATTGTAGTAATGTCATTATTGTCCAAAGCAACATGGTCAATTGAAATACTCCTTATCGATGAAATATTATTTTCAATTAAACGTTTTATACTGCCTGATTGAAATCCTATTTCACCAACATCTAATAGTTCCAATTCATCTATTCTTGTATTGCGTAATATCATGCTGATATCATTATTGATTGGATTCAATCCAAACAAAAGTAGAGTCTCTAGTGAATTTGAATCGATAGAGGATAATAATTCATTAATTGCTATAAAACTGCCGCCATATTCCAGAATATAAACATTCCTTACATTCTCTACAATGCTCTTATTCGCTATATTATGAAGTTGATTTTCAGTAACATCTACAAGCCAAATAGTATTTACATTACTTACGTTATTCAATGAAGTTAAATCAGCATCATCTTGAAAATAGCTTCCCCTAATATAAAGTGCGTAAATTGAAACCGGATTATCAAGAAAATTCAAATCAACTAATTGACAAAACGTGTCTTCAAACATCTCACCATACTCAAATCCATTCGGACACTGAGAAAAATATTTGCTCTGGCCAATTTGATTGATAGGCATATTAATTTCAGATAAATGGTTATCATCATCTCCGCGTACGTCTTTACAATTAATAACGGTCAAAAGAGCAGCTAAAAAACATATTGGTATTATGGCAGTTAACTTCAATGTCTTATTGATTGCAAAATATCTCACTTGAACCATGCTCCAAATCTTAAGAATTGTCTCTGTTAATAAATAAAACACAAAAAGGCGAGATCCGGGTCACCTTGGCGAAACAGGAAATGCCTTACGCATTGATCCCATCCTTTATTCAATCCAATCTCATTGATTACGCCTCATCGTCACCAAAACTTGAAATGGAAATAGAAATACTACTGCGTGCCGTGCACCTCAATTTCCATTTGCGCGGAATACCCGTCTATCCACGGTTCAGTATCCACAGTGAAAAATTCAGAATTGCTGCAAATGTGACCCACAGCAAGTAGGGAACAAGCAGCAGCGCCGCTGTTTTGCTGTGGTTTTTAAACGACCCTATGGTTGCGATAATTGAGATCCATAACAATACGATTATTGCGAACGCCGGAGCAAGGAGTTTTGCTCCGAAAAAAACCGGTGTCCAGATGGCGTTCAGAAAAAGCTGGACTCCGAAAATTGTGAGCGCCGCTGTTACCTGTATTCCTTTTTCTCTGTGTCGCCAGATAAGATAAAGTGATATGCCCATCATGGTGTAAAGAGTCAGCCACACCGGGCCAAATATCCAGTTGGGCGGATTAAACCACGGCTTCTCAAGCAGGGCATACCAGACAGGGATTGCCTTGATGGTGAATACGGAACCGATGATCCCCGCCGCATGACACAATAAAACACACAGCAGAAATACGCCGATGTGCTTTAATGAATTCTTTGGTTTCTGTTCCATCATGGTATAAATACCATCCAGTGTCAGCTAATGTTCATTATCTTCAAAAAATGCTTCAGCCAAATTGAGTAAAATTGCGAAAATTCGCCCATTTACCCCCATCCTTCATTCGCTGCTGTTTCATTAATTTTACTTAATTGCCATAACAATTGACCGCGCCTGGGATAATTTTAAATTGAACGACCCCGGACTGAAGTCCGGAGAATTCTTTTCGATGGAATTGGTTTCAAGGGAAAATGTTGCTATTCGAATTCTTTTTCTTTTCCGGCCAGGTCTTCGCTTAATTCTTCCCAGTACTCCATGGCCTGCTCAAGGCTGGTTTTGCATTGCTTGAGTTCCGCGGGCAGTGTTCTCATTTTTTCCGCATCGTTGTAGCTGGCGGGGTCGGCGAGTTCTTCTTCAATGTCCGCGATGCGCGCTTCCAATTCGTCGATGAGGGCCTCGGTTTCGGTGATGGCTGTGCGGATGGGCGTGAGCGCGCGCGAGCGCTCCTGCACGAACCGGGCGCGCTCCTGGCGCTGCACTTTGCGCTCGGACACCGCGGCCGGCGCGGGTTGCTCGTTGTCATCCCCGGCGGCAAGCGCGGCCTGGTCCTGCGCGCGCATCCTTTTCTGGTACTTGTAGTCCTCGTAATTGCCCAGGTATTCGTCCATGCCGCCCGGGGTCATTTCCACGATGCGGTTGGCCACTTCATTGATAAACCAGCGGTTGTGGGACACCACGCACAGGGTGCCGTTGTAGCTGTTCAGCACGCGCGCGAGCATGGCCTGGCTGGGCGGATCCAGGTGGTTGGTGGGCTCGTCCAGGACCATGAAGTTGGCGGGGCTGGCCATCATGCGCGCGAACAGGAGCCGGCTTTTTTCGCCGCCGCTGAGCACGCGCACGGGCTTGTCCACATCTGTGCCAGAGAACAGAAACACGCCCAGCAGGCTGCGGATGGGCGTGCCCCCAGGGCCCGCGGGCCCGCCCGTGGCTTCCTCGATTACGGTGTTGTCCGGGTTCAGCAACTCGAACTGGTCCTGCGAGAAGTAGCTGATTTCCGTGTTGTGGCCCACCTTGCGCTCGCCCGTGAATTCGGTGCGCCCGGCCAGCACGCGCATGAGCGTTGTCTTGCCCAGGCCGTTGGCGCCGATGATGGCCATGCGGTCGCCCCGGTGCAGGGCCAGCTTCACGTCGCGCAGCACGTGGTTTTCGCCATAGGCCTTGTTGACGCCTGTGAGGCGGATGACTTCCTTGCCGCTTGGCTTCTGGACCTGGAACGAAAAATTCAGGGAGCGCTCCTGGCCGGGCATTTCCAGGCGCTCCATTTTTTCCAGGGATTTGATGCGCGACTGCACCTGCCGCGCTTTGGTGGATTTGTACCGGAACCGCTCGATGAACCGCTCGGTCTGCCGGATTTCGCGCTCCTGATTTTCGATGCGGTTGGCGAGAATTTCGAGGCGTTTCTGCTTCTCGACTTCGTAGGCCGAGTACCCGCCGGTGTAGATGCTGAGTTGCTTTTGAGAAAGCTCGGCGATGCGGTGCACGACGCGGTCCAGGAACGCGCGGTCGTGGCTGATGATGAGCACCGCGCCTGGGTATGTGGACAAGAATTCCTCGAACCACAGGAGGGCCGGCAGGTCCAGGTGGTTGGTGGGCTCGTCCAGGAGCAGGATATCGGGTTCGCGCAGCAGGAGCTTGCCCAGGGCCACGCGCATCTGCCACCCGCCGCTGAACGTGCTCATGTCGCGCTGCAGGTCGGTTTCGCTGAAGCCCAGGCCCGTGAGCACCTGGGCCGTGCGCGCGCGGAACGTGAACCCGCCGCGGGTCTCGAAATCGAGCTGGGCCGCGCCCGCGCGCTCGAGCAACTCGTCGCGCTGCTGCGGGTCGGTCTCCACGGCCATGGACGCGTTCAGCGCTTCAACCTCGGCCTCAAGGGCTATGAGGGGCGCAAACGTTTCCAGGGCGGCTTCCAGGACCGAGCGGCCGCTGTCGTAGATGCCCTCCTGGGGCAGCAGGCCCACGGCCATGCCCTTGCGCCGGGACACTTCGCCCGTGAAATCCTTTATCTCGCCAAGGATGATGCGCAGCAGCGTGGTCTTGCCCGCGCCATTGGGCCCCACGAGCCCGATGCGGTCCTGGGGCTTGATGTGCAGGCTCAGCCCGTCCATGAGGTCCCGGCCGCCGTACCCGAAGTTGATGTCGCGCAATTGTATCATACCGAACACATTATAGTGATTTGCAGGCGCGGGGAGCAGGGAAGTTGGATGATGGGTGCGACGGGGTGTGTTTTTTAACAGGATGGGCAGGATAAGGAAATGCATTGAACAGCGACGCATCGCAAGCCATGTTTCCGGTTGCGTTGCCGGAGGTAAACAGGAAACCAATTGAAGAGACGCGATTTAAGGGATACGGCATACGTCGCTTTCAAGCAACTACACAAACATCCTGAAATCCATATGAATGCGTAATAAATGTTCTTAGAACACGGCCTTGCCGCGTTATCCTGCCCATCCTGTTAAAAAATATCCACCGCCCGGCGCATCCTGTATAATCAGCCCATGAGCACACACAAAACAAAAGCCATCATCATCGGAGCCAGCCAGGGCATAGGCGCGGAGCTGGCGCGCGAGTTCAGCAGGCGCGGATACGCCGTGGGCCTGGCCGCGCGCAGTGAAGACAAACTCCTTGCCCTTCAAAAAGAATTATCCGGGCCATCGTTTGTGAAGGTTATGGATATCACGCAGACAGATGAGGCCATGGGTGCGTTCGAGTCGCTGATCGAGGAAATGGGCGGCATGGATGTTGCTGTGATCAACGCGGGCACGGGGTTGCCGAACCGCGACCTCGAGTGGGCGCCCGAAAAAGCCACCATCGATTTGAACGTGACCGGGTTCGCGGCCATGGCCGGGGTGGCGTTCCGCTATTTTGTAAAACAGGGGAGCGGGCGGCTTGCGGGCCTGTCGTCCGTGGCCGCGATCCGCGGCATTCCCGGCAACCCGGCCTACCCGGCCACCAAGGCGTTTGTGAGCAATTATCTGGAATGCCTGCGCCTCAACGCGCGGCAGCGCAAGTTGCCAATCAGCGTCACGGATTTGCGCCCCGGGTTCGTGGACACACCGCTCACCAAAGGGCAGAAAGGCATGTTCTGGCTCACGCCCGCGCCTGTTGCGGCCCGGCACATCACCGACGCCGTCGAACGCGGCAAATCCATCGCCTACATCCCGCCCAAGTGGCGGCTCATCGCAACCGTGCTGCGCCACCTGCCCGACAGCATTTATTCCAGAATGTAAAAAGCGGGGCGCCACGACAGCCGGTCCACGCATTTCCCGACCCGCCAAAACCGGCCGGCAAATCCGGCCGGCAAATCCGGCGCTTAATCGCATATTTCCGCATCCTGGTTCATGCACTACAATATGCATGGATCAAATCAGGCAAGGGTGGAGTTTCCCATGAGCGCACACTTCGACATCGCCTTTATCGGGCACATATCCAAAGACATCATCATCGCCCCGGGGCAGCACGAAACCGGCACGGGCGGGGCCGTGTGGTACGGGGCCTTCGCCGCAGCGCGCGCGGGCGCGCATGTGGCCGCCGTCATCCGCTGCGCCGAGGCGGATTTCCCCCTGCTCGACCCATTGCGCGCCGCGGGCGCGGCCGTGTTCCCCATCCCCGCACCCCAAACCACGAGCATTGAAAACCGCTACCACGACGAAACCCGCGAACGGCGCACCTGCACCTCGCGCGGCTTTGCCGGCCAGTATGCCATAGAGCAACTCCCGGACATCTCCGCCTCCATCTGGCACCTGTCCGGCCTGGTGCGCGGGGAATATGATATGGAGTTCATGAAGCATCTGGCGGGCCGCGGCGCACTCAGCGGCGACGCCCAGGGGTTCGTGCGCGTGGTGCGGCCCGGCAACTCCATGGACTATGAAGACTGGGCCGAAAAGCAATCCGCCCTGCCTCTGTTCACCTACTTCAAAACAGACGCGGCCGAAGCCGAAATCCTCACCGGGCGCGCGAATGTTCAAGATGCCGCCGAGCAACTCGCGGCCTGGGGCGCGCGCGAAATACTGCTCACCCACCCGGGCGGCGCGCTCGTGTGCGCCGCCGGCGCATTTCACAACACGCCCTTCAACGCGCGCAACCTCAGCGGCCGCACCGGACGCGGCGACACCACCATGGCCGCGTACCTCACACGCCGCCTCACGCACAACCCCCGGCAGGCTGGCCAGTTCGCCGCCGCACTGGTCTCCATCAAAATGGAAACCCCGGGCCCGTTCGCAGCAAGCCTGGATGATGTATTATTGAGAATGGATAATTGATTAAAAGATTACTGCGTCTTCGACGGATCAAGAAACGTTCAGAGGAAAAACCCTTTCATTTCCCACAACGGCTGCACTGCGCCGTGTGCATGCAAATAACGCCCCCGCAGCGTGTGCATGACCATCGAGACTTTTCATCGCGCACGAACTGTTTAATGCCATCCCGCTTGATGCTTTCGAGATTCTCAAACACGCCCACACTGTACCGCGTCCTGTACCTCTTATCAAGATCCGTCAGTTTTTTGCAGGGAATATTTTCACACTTGAAGCAGAACTTGTAGTCATGCGCCGCCAGCACGCGGCAGTTCTTTATCACACAATTAATGCAGCTTGCGGATTTGTTTTCATCCTCTGCTTTACATCCGGGACACGGTTTAATACGGCGCAGATAAGCCCCGCATAAGCCGCAGTTTAAACCGCACGGCGCGATTAGACGGATGCTTATTGGCAATGCGCACCTATCCTTTTTAACTCATAATAAACATGGATGCCTTGCTGCTTCGCATTACATA
>Ga0351973_1035_pt1 | contig 43798 bp, 31 predicted proteins | sample BONcelFGM3001E14_FD_206745 | JGI IMG/M metagenome (GOLD analysis project Ga0351973, IMG submission 206745) | Enriched cells from coal bed in the Powder River Basin, Montana, United States - BONCAT cells FGM rep3 HSBNCT.FGM.300.1.E14 ...
GCAACCGACATTTTGCGCCGCATGCGTGTTTTGATATTGTAACTTTCAGGCTCCGTGATATAATTACGCCCAGGTGAATCATGGGCGAAGACCTGTTGTGCAAACTTCATCTAAAAGACGTCGAGGCGGAATTTGTGAATCCGTTTCTGCTCGCGTTCCAGGAAACCCTGGTGTCGCTTGGCAACAAGCCGTCGTCCAAGGGCGAGCTGCGGCTCATGGAAACCGATCGTCTTCAGCACGACGTGTCCGTGCTCCTGCGCATTTCCGGCGGCGTGCAGGGCGCGGTGATTTTCGGCATGACCGAGCCGGTTGCGTGCAAGTTCGCCTCCTGCTGCTTCATGGGCATCATGGTCGACAAAATGGATGAAATGGCGCGCAGTTCCCTGGATGAATTCTCCCTGCGCATCTCCAAAAAAGCGCGGGACCAGCTTGTGAGCAAGGGCTTTTTGTGCAATGTGAACCATTCCGTATCCTATGGCCGCGCCATCCGTTTTACAGAAAAAACACAGTTCCTGTGTGTCACATACCACATGGAGCACGGCGATCTGGCCGTCATGGTCAACCTCTCGCGCGCGGACATCGCGTAATTTTTCCAGACATTTCCCTGACACCGTAACTCAGCATAAATATTCCATGACAAAGCAGGACAGCCCTGTTTTGATGTAGGGCGCGGTCGCCGAACCGCGCCGGAACCAGGTATCTGTAAATTATTTATTACGCAAATAAGGCGGGCATGTTGTTTGTTGAGGGAGATGTGTTGCGCCGGATCGGAGAAGAAAATTTGTCGATCACGGCGACATCCGGCGATACCGCATTACTTTGAGAAGACAGCTATTGATATGAGTGGTATTCGGGACCGTTTAAACAACAGCGCACGGCCATGCCGGCGCCTTTGCGCGCCCAAATAAAAACCCGGGCCTTGTGCAAGCGCCCGGGCTGGAATATCTCTGAGAAAATTGTTTGCTTTACAGGGACAGGCCCGCTTTGTGGCCCGCGTGAACCGCGTCAAAGGCCAGGCCGATTTTCCTGGCGTCGCCAATCGTGATCACCTGGATGCCGCTGTCCTTGAGCACTTCTTCGAGCGGGTTGTAGGGTTTGGACCCGATGGCCAGGACCACGGTGTCCGCGGGCAGGGACTGCTTGCCGTCCGCGGTTTCCACATCCACGCCTTTTTCCGTGATGGCGAGCACCTTGGTCTTGGTGAGCACCTTGACGCCGAAGCGCTTGAGATCCATGGACATGGTCCAGCGCGTGGACTTGCCGATATCCTTGCCCACCTTGGAAATCATTTCCACGAGCGTGACATCTTTGGTGCCGTGCGTGCACAGGTAGCGGATTTCCTCGGGGGTTTCAGCTTCGTTCACGAGCAGGAACTTGGCCGTGTCCGCGTTGATCGTGCCTTCCTCGGCCAGGGTGAGCGCGGTTTCCACACCCACGGCCCCGCCGCCCACCACCACCACGCGCTGGCCCGCGAGCACATCGCCCAGCAGGTAATCCCAGGACTGCACCACGTGGGGCAGGTCGCTGCCCGGAATCGGGGGCGCCAGGGGCACAGCGCCCGTGGCCAGGATCACCGCGTCGAACCCGCCTTCTTTGATATCTTCAATCGTGGCCTCGTGCGCAATCTCGATGGCCACGCCCGCGTTGAGCATTTTCATCTCCAGGTCTTCGGCCAGCATAATAAATTCCTCGCGGCCCGCCGGCGCCGCGGCCAGGTTGATCTGCCCGCCCAGGTAATTCTCTTTTTCAAACAGCGTGACTTCATGGCCGCGGTCCGTGGCGGCCAGGGCCGCGCTCATGCCGGCCGGGCCGCCGCCCACCACCGCCACTTTGCGCGCCTTGTCCGCTTTTTCAATGGGCTCGAGTTCGTGCCCGGCGCGCGGGTTGCACAGGCACTCCACAGGCCGCAGCAGGAACACGTGGTCGAAACAGCCCTGGGCGCACGCCACGCAGTGCAGGATTTCATCTTCCTTGTCCGCGGCGATTTTATTGACCAGGTCGGGCTCGGCGATAAGCGCGCGGCCCATGCCGATCATGTCGCAGAAACCCGTGACCAGAAGCTCGCGGGCGTCGTCGGGGTCATTGATGCGGTGGCTGGCGATCACCGGCACATTGAGCACTTCCTTCATGCGCCGCGCCAGGTACGCGTAATTGGCGCGGGGCACGCCCATGGTGATCTGGGGTACGCGGGCCTCGTGCCAGCCCACATTGATGCAGAACGCATCCGCGCCCGCGGCCTCCAGGGCCTGGGCGAAGCGCCGCAGCTCCTCGCCGCGCATGCCGCCTTCCATCATATCGTTGCCGTTCATGCGCACAATGATGGGGTAGTCGGGGCCGCAGATTTTGCGCGTGGCCTCGATAACCTGCACGCCGAACTTCATGCGGTTTTCCTCACTGCCGCCCCACTCATCCTCGCGCTTGTTGGTCAGGGGTGAAAGGAACTGGCTGATGAGGTAGCCCGTGCCGCAGAGCACTTCCACGGCGCTGAACCCGCCTTCCTTGCAGCGGCGCGCGGTCTGCGCGTACTGGTCGATGATCACGGGAATCTCGTCCGCGGCCAACTCGCGCGGGGTTTCGCCGGTGAGGCGCGAGGCGATAGCCGACGGCGCCACAGCCTGCTTGCCGCCCAGGAACATGCCGAACGCATAGCGGCCCTGGTGGTTGATCTGCGCGCACGAGCGCGCGCCGTGCTTATTGATGGCCCCGGCCAATTTGGCCAGGCCCGGAATGTATTTGTCATCGTGCGCGCCGATGTTGGTGAACATGGAGCCGATGGGATCCACGGACACAAAGCCCACGCAGATCATGCCCACGCCGCCCTTGGCGCGCTCTTCATAAAACGCGCAAATGCGGTCGCTGACCTCATAGTCCTGGCACATGTTCAGGTGCATGGCCGTCATGTAAAATCGGTTTCGAACTTCCGTTTTATTGATTGTGATTGGCTGCAGCAGTGGGTCCATTACGCGCTCCTTTTTATTCGGAATTATTCTCAATACTATAACGGAAACGCGTGGGTTGATCCATAAGAAAAGCGAGCCGGCCCCAAGCAGCGGATTTCCCGGCCTCGGCCCCCAAAACTGAAGGAACAGCTCATTCCGCATCCCGAACAGACCCGTTGCGATGTTCGGCGGGGCCGGGGGAACCAGAATTGACTTTTCAATTCAGGATTGTACACCCGGAGCCGCGGCGCGAGCCGACAGAGGTGCTGAACCAGGAATTCAAGGGGACGCGAACCCGGAATCAAAGGCCGAAATCCGGCCATGGCCCCGGAATTCATCGCCACACCCATCGATTCCACCAAATCCATTTTTTCAAAGCTGAATGCTTTTCCGCTATTTTTTCACATAACACCACATTGCTTCTCATCGCACAGATGTTGCACGGGTATAAAAGCATATAGAGACACATTGGCGGCAAGCCGATACGCAGCAGCGGTTAAATATTCCTTTATTTTAGGAGAAAACCACCGGAAAACCCGGTGGAAGAAATCGTGCTGCAGACGCGTACCGTTACCACCAACAAAGTTGGTGGAATTGTAGGGCGGGGTCACCGCACCCCGCCGTAATCTGTAACAAAGATTCAAAGATCATATCAAATAAGAGCCCAGTAACAGATATCTCGAATAGAGAGGAACGGCAAGCTTTTTATAAGGGGACAAATCGCCGGAAGCAACATGGTTCCGGCGGGGTGCGGTGACCCCGCCCCACAGTTTAATTTTAACTTACCGGCAACATTACGCCGGTTTGTAAGCGAATCAGTTTATAGGACGAAGCCCGTCCCACAAAAACCACCGACAAGGTCGGTGGTCGTGTATTCGCCTGCCTTTTTGGTAAGCCAACGAGCGGATTCGAACCGCTGACCTGCTGATTGCGAATCACAATTTCATCCTAAATATTGGCTTGAAATGTGGCTTTTTTGGTGTGGCATTTTGAGGTGTTATGGTGGTGTTACAGTTTTATGGGGAGGTATGTGGATGCAATGTTCGGGGAGACCGGGGCAGGGAAAGGGAGGAGATTAGAGAGAGTGAAGTAAGCGAATCAAACGCTAAGCGGCCCTGATTCCTCAAAATATAGTCGTATTGTAGTTGCTTTAATTGTGCAATTTAACAAACTATTGAGGCCCAGCGGTAGGTTCTGGATCTGTTAGGAACGGCTCATAAATATAGGTCGCTCCGCCGCCCAATTTGAAATCGGTTGTGGATCCCCACCAATTGTTGACAACATTTTGCGTGCCCAAATCGATGTTGAGGTTGAGCAGTGAGTTGTTGTAAATATTATTATATGAAAGGCATTCACCCATATTAGCAATTGCACAAGTAGATGATGCTCCATGCATTATAATTCCAGTAGAATAACCACTTATTTCTGAATACTCAATAATGGCCGCAGATGTTGTAATCGCAGTACCCTCACCATTTGTGGATGAAAATGAACTATGCGATATCGTACCACTTTCAGTGGAAAGAGTATCATTTAAAAACACGCTATTTTGAATATTTGCCCCCCCCCATGTTGCATCGACAGATATACCTTCCGAGTTATTATTAGCTGAAAATGTAGATCCGATGGCTGTGAAATTACCACAAGTAGCAATCGCTCCTTCATTGTTAATAAATCGAGAATTTGTGATAACAATAGAATTGTCACCGGCGAGTTTTACTATACCACTAAATTTACCTCTGGAATAAAATCCACAACCCCCATAAAATGCACTACCGGCATTGTTTTCTATATCCATATTATCAATATTTAAAATTCCTGAAGAATTTACTATATAAATCGCAGTTCCTAATAATTCCAATTCTGTAAAAGACAAGCTGCTTAAACTAATATCCGCATTGTCAGCGAATGAAATGCCAACAGCTCCGGAATTCAAGCCTGTTGAAGATGTAAAAGAGATTTTATTGTTCTGCGTCCCGTTCGAAATTATCGCACCGCTTACTTCGATCGTGTAAGCACCAGAATACTTAACTGTTACCCCTGGATCAATTGTGAGCGTAATTCCAGATGGCACAATGACGTTCCCAACTATGACATATGGGCTGCCTGATATATCCCATGTCGTGTTTGCATTAAGTGTTGTTGCATTTATCAATGTTCCCGTATGCGCAGAAAGTTCGTTGCTCCCCACACATTGAGTTGCATCGCAGACGTAAATCTTAAAATAATATGCGGTGCTTTCAGACAATCCAGTTACCGGTTGAACAACCGTTGAAACACCCGGAATTGTTGCTACCAGAGCAGATGATTCTGACACACCTGCCGTTTGTGACATGTAAACTTTGTATGAGTCAAAATCACCATCTGTAGATTGTGTCCACGAAATATCCATCGATGTGACTAAAACATTTGAAACAGAAGAAAGTGTTACTGCTGCTGGTGGATTGTCGAAGTTCAAACATGAAGAAATTGTTGTGTTTGGATTGAGGCATGTGTCTGTTGTGTGAGCATTGTTATCAGTACAATCTGTATCTGAATTGCATGCTATAGCCGTGTGAGAACACATCGCAGATGATGTGCCGGGATTAGAACATGCATCGAATGTCATTAAATTACTGTCATTGCAATCTTCGTCTAAATTGCACGCAATGGGCACATGTCCACATATTGCACTGGCAGTTGCTGCGTTCTGGCATGAATCAATCGTCAAAAGATCATTGTCGTCACAATCTGCGTCATTCATGCATGCGACTGCTCCCACCGTTATTGTTACCACATCTACCTGACTTGTAAGACCGCCGTCACTGACGGTCAAGGCAAAGACTAGAACGCCAGAAGTAGCACTGGTAAATGTGGGTTTTATTGCTGTCGTTGTCGATAGCGTGACTGCTGTTCCTGATGTCTGTGTCCATGAATATGTAATGCTGTCTCCGTCCGGGTCAAAGCTGCCTGAACCATCCAAGGACACAACAGAATGCTGCGCCACATTTTGGTCTGGACCGGCGTTGGACACGGGGGCTTGATTCCCTTTCACTACGGACATCAGCACAGTGATTTCACGGACGTTGGCGACTTTTGACACTTTATCACGAATGCTTTTCATTTCATACCCTGCTTTTACCACAGAAACATCAATATCGGCTTCCGCTGTTAATCCATCGAAAAACGCTTCCCCGCTTGCATCTGTTGTTTTTGTGTAGGTTGTCCCACCAAGTGTAAGATATACGCTTGCTCCATCGATATTGCCACCAGCGCCCACAACGATTCGAACATTTCCCGTAGTCGTAGCTGAATCTTTCTGCTGTTTAATGCTTGCTCCATGAGTTGTGTTTTCAAGGGTCGATAGTTGCGAGTCAAGAACCGTTTCGCCCCCAGTGGCTACCGTGGATAAATTCACGGTTGGGTTGCCGCTGGACTGGTCAGCAGTCAATGCGGTGACAATTTCAGATTCAACATCAGCAATTGTCTCTCGCGGCAAATCTGCACCAGTGATTTTGTTTGCATCGCTCAAACCATTATTGGCTGCTACCAGAATGTCCTTCATTGCCTCCGCGCCAAGAGTCGTGCTGACATCCAGATTTAAATTGGATACAGTGCCTGCCGTTACGTCTGTTTCTGTGACTGAAGTGACTTTCTTCAATTTCAGTGTCTTGGGATTTCCGCCGATTGTTACATCCTTGGTCGCTTCGATAATGAGATTTTCTTCTTCGGGCACATCTTCAATCGTAAACTGTCCGTTCGCATCTGTTGTTGCAGTAAAATCTGTGCCAATAGCCTCCAGAGTCCCGTCACTTTTCATGCGGTTTACTGATACAGTTGCACCAGTAAGCGGAGTATCCTGGCCTACAGCACTTGCAGACCTACCGGCAATACGTGCGCCTGTAACGTCGTTTGGCACATAAACCGTGCCGCTCAAAGAAGCAGTTCGCGCAGAAGAAGATGATACAGGTTGAACTGTGGGGACACCGCCATTCCCGCAGCCGGACATGAACAATGAAGAAACGAGAACAATAAGCGTAATCGCTGAACCTACTCTAATCTTCATTACAGCCCCCATTAAAAATCCGTGTTGTTTAAAATTGCGCATAGACAACAATACTGAAGCAATTCGCATACCTTACAAAATCAATACATGACATGATAGTGCATTTATTTAAATGTGTAAACAAGAGGGAATCAAAACACTTTAATGTGTAATACGCACACCGAAGGAATATTGAAGCAAACAGACTCCCATCCACGCGCCCCCAAAATCTTCCACATAACACCATATAGCTCCTCATGACAAAAGGTGTTACGCGGGTGTTACGCCTTTTTCAGCCTTTATTTTGGATATCAATAAAACTTAAAAACCAAATATTCTTTTATTTATAATCATTTTTGAAAAGCCAACGGTGAACTGTTACTCGATTACAGCAGAGGCATTAGGGTCAAATGGATTCGTTCTTATTGCATGTGAAAACATATATGGATAGTTCTTCTTTAAATATCTCATATATTCCAACCAGATAACTAAAAGTAACCTCATGACTCGAATGATGTCACCAGATAAATGTGAGTAATCATTATCTGGAAGATTTTTTAGTTTTGGTCGGCTTGCCAATTCATCCCTAAGATGTGACAGCGAAAGCAGCAAATCGGTGAAGCTCTCATGTTCCATCAAAGTAGGATTCTCCATTAACCTGATAACAATATCCCCTGATTTTCCTATCGATTCATTTAAATTTGACAAATCATTCAATTTTGCGTCTACCTTAAAGGGTATATCCTTTACAATTTGAATGGCCTTTTCAAATTCATCATCAGACCACTTTGTGTCAACAAGTAGAGTCATGTTAAAATCCGAGGTATTTGTGCTGAATTTAATGAGTTCATGCATTACTGAAGCTCCATATTGTGTGAAAAAGAGACTGATCAGCACATTGAGTTTATCTTTCCGCAATTTGGCCTCATGTCTTGACAAAAACATTTCAGTGGAAGTTGCGATTACTCCCAAAAAAGCTCCTACTCCGCTGATAATTAGCAACAGACTCATTGCTTTGCCTGCCATTGTTGTTGGGGTGATGTCTCCGTATCCAACAGTAGCGATTGTCACGATGGTAAAATAGAAAGCATCTATAAATGAACGACCTTCAATCAATTCGAAACCCACAGTTCCACCAATGATAACCGCTGCAGTAATGCTTAAATAGATGTATAATCTGAATCTGACTATCCGTTCATTGTCCATATTAACTCATACCCATGTCGAAGTTTATTGACTCCTATCAATCCCTTAAACAAGGGATTCCATGACAACTTTAGGCCAAGATTTCATCAAAAGCTGTCATCTGTTACATATTTTAATCCAAACTTTAGTTACAAATCAGCACTATAAAATCATTTTCTCTTTTAAATATTAAATATTCTCCAGCTCCAGCCCCACTCAATCTTCCACATAACACCATATAGCTCCTCATAACAAAAGGTGTTACGCGGGTGTTACGGCATTTTGAGGCACTTTTGCGTCATGCCTCCTGATGTCTAAATCTAAATATGCCTTTATTTGCTTGCTTTTTTGAGAAGCCAACGACCGGACTCGAACCGGTGACCTGCTGATTGCGAATTAGTGTAGCATCAGGAAAAAGGTAGGAATGGTGGGGTTATTTAGCGATCGAAAAATTGTTGTTATGGAATTGTTGTGGATAATGCGGTGCGGCCAGGGATTTTTGGATGAATTTTGTTATGGAGAGGCGAAACACGGGAGGTCGGAGTGAAGCGGTGATATGAAAAGTCCTATGGGATCAGGGTTTCATGGATTATTGCGGATGCACTGGTGATCTTGCACAGCTATATTTGCATGGGTATCTCGAACTGAATTAAATATATAATTGACAAATACATAACAACATTTTTAATGCGTATGAAAGTATTTTTAGGAGTATGGAAAGGAGGTGGCAAAATCACACAGCCAAAATTGACAATCTCCGTTACTCAGGCACTTTTTGAAGAGCTTGATCGCGTCCGTGACGTTATCAATGTCTCCGAAGTGTGTCGCAAAGCATTGTGGTCCACAATCCGCACCATCACAAGAACGAAGAAGGGGGGTCTCTGAAAACATGGAAGATCATATGGGTGGCTGGTTCATCGGTGTCAAGAAGTTCTGGCGGGAAGTGAAAGTCAAAATCTGATCCGAAAAGATCTGGAAGAGATCCTGCTGTCACTTGGCTATGGTCTGCGCGCGGATGAAATATCTAATTTGAAACGAACGGATGTGAATTACTGCACCAATGAAATATCGGTCCATAGGCTCAAGAAACGGCGGCGCGTGGCTGTCACATTAACACTGCCGAGGCACTTTATGGACATGTTGAAATTGGTAGTGGAAAACAACCACAAGCGGCACGAATATGTCTTTCAATTTGAGATTTGCAGCAGAAGATTCGGACAAGCACAAGGATATCACAAAGACAGGACGGAAGAAAGAAACAATTACGACAATGTGATACATATGGCCGAATTGTATTTTCTTAACACAATTTGTGACAAAATACCAGTATTGATATATAATGTTGTTATATAGATCCCTGTCCGGGAGGATTGTTTCAGTTCGTCTGATTATAGCATAGTTGTTAATATTTGTCATTTTGTTTCCAATGAATTAGTAATCCCAGAGTTCAACGTTGTGAAGTTATTGGAAACATCACTTTTGAATTTCTGTTCCCGCTGCCATTCATCAACAGGGTTGAACTCTCAATACATATGAAGATGCCAGGGGAACTGACGAAGCGGTGAGGCATGAACAACACACCTTCAAAAGTAATTTTAATCACCATGTTGCTGTTAATGGCCCTTTGCACACTGGGCTCATGGTTTTATTTTGAGCAGAAGAAAAGCCTCAGGACACAGGCGGAAATCCAGTTGCTGTCCGTGTCCGAATCAAAGGCAAAGCAGATTGCCGACTGGCGGAGCGCGCGGCTCAGCGATGCCTTTGTGATTTCGGAGAGCCCATTAATCAGTGAGACAATCGCCCGATGGCTGAAAACGCCGAATCAGGAACTCACGCAACATATTTCCGCCCGCTTGCGATCCATCCAGAAGCATTACAAGTATCAGGATGTGATTCTGGTTGATGTCAAAGGCAATGTTAAGCTGCATCTGGACACCGGGCATTCGCATGTGCTCGCGCCCGAAGCATTATTTGTGCTTACCCAATCATTCAGCAGCGGCAAGCCCCTGCTCACGGATCTGCACTTTAACACAAATCACAAAATGCCCCACATTGACACCATTGTTCCAATCCTCAGCCACACCGGGCGCAGCAGGGTTCCAATCGCCGCGATTCTTCTGCATTGCGATGCGTCTCAAACCCTGTATCCGCTGATTGCATCATGGCCTGTGACAGCCCATTCCGAGGAAACCCTTCTGGTGCGGCGCGATGGCGGCAATGCCTTATTTCTGAATGATTTAAGGTTTCAAAAGGATACGGCTCTCAAACTGCGGATTCCTTTGAGCAGGAAAGAAGTTCCCGAGGTAATGGCCATCCAGGGCAAAGAAGGGCTGGTGGACGGGCTTGATTACCGCGGTGTTGCGGTCTTGTCTGTTCTCAAGCACATTCCGGATTCGCCCTGGTATTTAATCACCAAGGTGGACAAACAGGAAGCCCTGGCATTATGGAACGGCTATTCCATGTTCATTATCGTGCTCATCGCGTCGCTGGCCGGAATCGTTTTCGCCGGGGCCGGGTTTGCATTGCAGAGCGAGGGCAGGAAACATTTCAAATCGCTTTACCTTGCGGAATCAAAAGCCGCTGAAAATTATGAGCGCTACCGTGTCACGCTCACGAGCATCGGCGATGCTGTGATTGCCACAGATGCCGCCGGCCGGGTCCGGTTTCTCAATCCTGTTGCAGAGGCCTTGACCGGTTGGACGCAGGAAGCAGCTATGGGATGGCCTCTTGAGAGCATTTTTCGCATTGTGAATGAAACAACCCGATTACCCGTTGAAAATCCTGTGCAGCGGGTGGTGAGTGAGGATATCACCCTGGGGCTGGAAAATCACACGGTCCTCATTTCCCGCGACGGATCGGAACGTCCCATTGCCGACAGCGCCGCACCCATTCATGACGCCCGGGGGAACGTCACCGGGGCCGTGCTGGTCTTCAGGGACCGGACAGAAGAGCGCCTCAAGCGTGACGCCCTGAAACGATCAGAAATGCTGCTCAGCAAACGTTTGGAGCTTATTGAATTCGCCAGGGATCACTCGATTGAGGAAACGCTTCAAAAATCCCTGGATATAATCGGCGAGCAGCTTGAAAGCCCCATCGGGTTCTATCACTTCGTTGAAGCCGACCAGAACACGCTCTCGCTTCAGGCCTGGTCCACGAAAACGCTTAAAGAATTCTGCAAGGCCGAAGGCAAAGGCATGCACTATTCGGTTGACCAGGCCGGGGTGTGGGTTGATTGCATTCATCAGCGCAAACCTGTAATCCACAATGATTATGCGGCCCTGGCTCACCGCAAAGGACTTCCACCGGGCCACGCTCCCGTTATGCGCGAGCTTGTGGTCCCGGTCATGCGCAATGGTTGTATCGTCGCCATTCTCGGCGTTGGCAACAAGCCCACGGATTACACGGAAACAGACGCCGAAATGGTTGGCTTTTTTGCCGATGTGTCATGGGAACTGGTCGAGCGGAAAAAAGCCGCGGAATTGCTTATTCATAGCGAGGAAGCACACCGGACGCTGATCACCGCACTGCCGGATATTGTCATGCGATTCGACAGCGCCGGGCGGCATCTTTTCGTTTCCGATAACGTTGCGGACGTTGTTGGGATTTCCGCAAAACAGTTCCTGGGGAAAACACACCGCGAGCTTGGATTCCCCGAATCCTCATGTGATTTCTGGGAGGCATCGATCCGCAAGGTGTACGAAAGCGGCCACATGCTGGAAACTGAATTCTCATTTGACGGCAAACAGGGCGCCACGATCTTTAATTGGCGGCTCACACCCGAAAAAGATGAACAGGGCCAGGTGCAATCCGTCTTCTCCATCAGCCGGGATATTACCGAACACAGAAAAACAGAAAGGGAATATCAGACGCTCTTCCTGGAAATGATGGACGGGTTTGCACTTCATGAAATCATATGCGACGAAGCAGGCGCGCCCGTGGATTACAGGTTTCTGTCCGTGAATCCTGCGTTTGAACGGCTCACAGGCTTGAAAGCGGATGAGATTCAGAACCGAACCGTTCTGGAAATCATGCCCAAAACCGAAAAACACTGGATTGAGAAATATGGCCGCGTGGCGCTATCCGGCGAATCGGTTCAGTTTGAAAATTATTCCGCGGAACTGAACAAGTATTTTGAAGTGTCCGCATTCCAGCCCGATCCAAATCAATTCGCATGCATATTCAGGGATATCACGAACATAAAAAATGCCTTGCACAAGAGAGAAATCAGCGCCCAGATTTTGCGAGAGGTCGCATCAAGCACGGATGAAAAAAGCCTGATCAAAAGTATTCTCAGCACCTTGCAGGATAATCTGCGGATTCAAGCCGTGGGCCTGCGCCTCAGGCAGGGAGAAGACTTCCCCTATTATTACACATCCGGATTCCCGGGCAAATTCGTGAAAGCTGAAAATTTTCTCTGTGCAAGGGACGCCAATAACGAAATGCTCCGGGATACTAATGGATCCCCTTACCTCGAATGCATGTGCGGAAATGTCATCTGTGGGAGAACACATCCCGACAAGCCGTTTTTTACCAGAAATGGAAGCTTCTGGAGCAATTGCACGTCCGACCTCCTGGCCTCGACAACGGAACAGGACCGGCAGGCCAGAACCCGCAACCGGTGCAATGGCGAGGGATACGAATCCGTGGCCCTCATCCCGCTTAACCTCGGGGGTGAGATACTCGGCCTGATCCAGTTGAATGACAAACGGAAAAATATGTTTTCGCTGGATCTTATCGAATGGCTCGAAGAACTTTGTTCATCCATTGCTATTGGCTTAAATAAAATCTGGAGTGAAAACAAATACCACTTCCTGTTCTCCACGGTGCAGGATGCCATTATGATCTGCGATTCAAACAATATGGAATTCGTTGATGTGAATCCGGCTGCGGAAAAACTGTATGGCTACGCCCGCCATGAGTTTTCCATGACAAATTGTAAAACCCTGTTTAACAATAATGACTCCTTATATGAAATCCTTGGCATGCTGGAAGAAAAGGGTCAAATTGAAACGCATCTGAGATATCACAAAAACAAGGCCGGCGCCGTGTTTCCCGTGGAACTGTCAGGGAACGCTTTTTCCGTGGGAGAAAGGCAGTTGGTGTCATTGGTCATCCGCGATATCACGGAACGCAAGAAAGTGGAACAGGAACTGAAAGAAAGCGAGTTGAAACTCAGAACCATATTCACGTCCTCTAAAACCCCGATCGGCGTATCCTTGAACGGCGTGCACATAATGGCCAACCCCGCGTATCTTGCTTTGTTCGGATATGCACACTTTTCTGAGATTGAGAGCATTCCTGTTCCCGGCCTCATTGCGCCGGACTGCCGCGAACAGATTAGCGGGTTTATACGCCTGAGAGCCTCCGGGCAAGAGGCGCCCGCGGCCTATATCACGCGCGGCCTCAGGAAAAACGGCGAAGAGTTTGACCTGGAGGTCAATGTTTCAAAATATGAGATGAACAGCCAGATGTATACGCTTGTGCACCTGGCGGATATTACAGAAAAAAACCGGCTGTTGAAGGAAAAAGAAAAACTGCAGCTTCAATTGCTTCAAACGCAGAAAATGGAAGCCGTGGGGCAATTGGCCGGGGGCATGGCGCACGACTTCAACAATATGCTGGGGGTTATTATCGGATATACCAACATGCTGCTTGGTGACATGAGCGAGAAAGATCGCGGCTTTGAGGATATGAAGGCTGTTCTTGATGCGGCCAACAGGGCCAGAGATCTTTCTATGAAATTATTAACGCTGGCCAGGAAAGACAAGTTGAACGTTTCGCCGGTTCCTGTGCAGCATGTCATTGACGAACTGCATTCGATTCTCAGCAGAACCATGACCGGCAAAATCAGGATTGAACTCGTTTTCCAGGACACCCCATTGATTCTCATTGATAAGAATCAGATGCACCAGGCCCTTTTGAATATCTGCATTAACTCAAGGGATGCCATGCCCGGCGGGGGATTACTCACGATTCAAACAAGGGTCATGGAAATTTCTGACAATCCCGTATTAATGCACGGCAAATACTGTGAAATCCTGATATCGGATACAGGGGTGGGCATTCCGGAAAGTATTCTCAATCGCGTTTTCGAACCTTTTTTCACGACCAAAGGCATTGGCAAGGGAACAGGCCTGGGATTGTCTTCTGCGCACGGCATAATAATAAACCACAACGGCAGTATTTCCGCTTCCAGTGAAAACGGACAGGGCAGCACATTCCGTATTCTGCTGCCGGTATTTGAAGGCATTGCGCAAGCGGCTCAGGACTGCACGCAGCAATCAGTCATAGTTGGAACTGAGACCCTGCTCATCGTAGATGACGAGCCTCACGTGCTTCGCATGACAGCAAAGGGTTTGTCCAAACTGGGGTATAATGTTTTGACAGCCGGCTCAGGCGCGGAGGCCGTAAATCTTTACCAGATTGAAAAGGATCGCATCCATGCTGTTATTCTGGATATGATGATGCCCGAAATGGACGGCTCGGATGTGTTTTTGAAAATCCGGCAGGAAAACCCGGAAGCTATTGTGATCATTTCATCAGGTTTCAGCATCAACGGAAAAGCAGAGCAATTACTGGCAAAAGGCGCAAACGGCTTCATTCAGAAACCATTCCAGATCCATGAAATGGCGCAATTACTGAAAGACGCCTTGCATGAACGGACACAAGATAAATGACCGCAGAATCTGTTCAAACAGCCCCCAGAATCCTCATTGCAGACGATGAGCCCTACAATGTAATCATCATATCAAGGATACTCGAAAATGCCGGGTATGCCGTGGTGGGCGTGGAATCCGGCGAGCAGGCTGTGCAGCAGGCCGCGGACAATAATATTTTCGTTTTTATCCTCGACATTAACATGCACGGATTGAGCGGATACGAGACTGCTGCGATGCTCCGTCAGATGGAAAAGACCAAGCATACGCCCATTATATTTATCAGCGGTCAATATACGGAACAAATGCATGTGGAGAAGGGCTACGAAACCGGCGCCGTAGACTATATTATCAAGCCCATTAATGAAAAAATCCTGCTTGGCAAAGTCAATATTTTTTTTGACTTGTACAATATAAACAATCAGTTGCTTAACGAAATCCAGATCAGGAAAAATACTGCGGCCAGGCTGCAGCAAAGCAAGGAGCTTCTTGATGAAAAAGTCAGGGAGCAGACGCTGGAACTCAGGCAAAGATTCAAGGAGATTGATTGCCTGTACGGGATATCTAAAATCAATGAAAAAAAAGACACCAACATCGAGGATGTGTTGTTGGAAATTGCGGACCTCATTCCCCGGGGATTTCGGTATTCTGAGATAACCTGCGCCAACGTCAGCCTCTGGGGCTGCAATCATTTTTCCGGGAATTTTGCGGAAACAAAATGGCGCTTGTCGACTGAGCTATTGGTCATGGGCGAGGTTTGCGGCAGCATAACTGTTTATTGTAAGGAGGACATGCCGGCGTCGTTTCAGGGGCCTTTTTCAAAGGAAGAAGTGGCGTTATTGGCCGCCATCGGGGAAAGCGTTTGCCACATAATTGAAAAGAGAACTTATGAGTTGCAGCTGCGGCGCCTGTCTCAAACGACCATAAAATTATTAGAGGAAGAGCGCCGCCGCGTGGCCAGAGATTTGCACGATTCCATCGGACAACTTCTGGCAACGCTCCGATTGGAAGTCGCATGGATGCTGAAAAATCCCGAGGCTCAAAATTTCAAGGAAGATCTCAACAACTTTATCCGCATGACAACCTGCGGGAATGACGATTTGAAACGGATATGCATGGGCCTGCGCCCGGCCTCTCTGGACAAAGCGGGCCTGACCGCGGCAATTGAAGAACTGCTCGGAGCATACGCGGAAAGCAAACGCTTCGCCATCAAATCCGATATAGACAAGATTAACCATTACGAGGTCGCAACAGAAGCGGCGATTAATATTTATCGAATCATCCAGGAATCCATGAACAATATTCAAAAACACGCAGCGGCGTCCGAAGTGACTGTTACCGTGCAACAAAGGCCCAGGGATGTGGATGTGACAATAAAAGACAACGGCAAAGGGTTCGACATTGCCTCTCTTTCGGCCAACAGCCTCAAGCTGGGCCTTCTTGGGATGAAGGAGCGAACCGATCTGTGCAAAGGCATGTTTGAAATCGCAAGCGCTCCGGGCAAGGGGACTACGGTGCATTTTATTATTCCCAATGGTGTGGACACATAATGAAAATCGTGATTGCGGATGACCATGAAATGTTCAGAAGCGGTTTGAAAAAGCTGCTGGATCTGGAGCAGGACATGGACGTTGTGGGTGAGGCGGATTCGGGTTCAAATGCGGTGCGCCTGTGCCGTGCAATGAACCCGGATGTGGCGCTCATTGATTATGACATGCCCGATATGGACGGGCTGGAGGCCACCAGGGAAATTCTGAAGCTGGGCGGCAATACGCGGATCATCATCCTGACCATGTATGACAACGAAGACATTGCTATCAAATTCATCCAGGCCGGCGCTTCGGGGTTTGTTCCCAAAAAAACGAGTTTTCAGGAACTTGTTTTCGCATTGAGAAAAGTCCTTTCAGGCTCGAAATATGTGACCACCTCGATTTCGGATGCCACCATTATCAAACCGAACTCCGACAAGAGCATCACTCAGCTTTTATCTGAACGTGAGTTTGAAGTATTTCTCCTGCTTGCGAGGGGCTTGTCCATGAAAGAGATATCCGAGGACACAAGCCTTGCCTACAACACAGTGAAAACCTATAAGAACAGAATTATGGATAAAATGGAGTTTAAGAACCTTACGGAACTTGCGCGTTATGCCATCAGCCAGGGGCTGACGGACAAGCATAAATAGAACCACCATTTCATGTAACTCCCCGGTTACAAACTGAATATTTCGATGGTCACAAGGTATTCTTGCTGTGGTGATATCCGTGTATTTCACCGCAGGTAGAATTGGGATCGAATTCAAAATATTTCCAAGAGGAGGACTTATGACAAGTCCTGACACGGCGGTTTTAGAAAGAAAGAATGTGGAAAGCCTTAGCAAGTATCTGACGTTCGGGCTCGGTGATGAGGAGTATGGTCTTGAAATTCTGAAAGTGCGGGAAATCATCGGCCTGATGCAGATCACGGGCGTGCCCAGAACTCCGGATTTTGTGCGGGGGGTCATTAACCTCAGAGGCAAAGTTATCCCAGTGATCGATTTGCGCCTCAAGTTCAACATGGACGAGATTGGGGATACGGTCCAGACATGCATCATCGTTGTTGTTATCGGCGATATGCTCATGGGCGTGCTCGTGGATCAGGTGTCGGAAGTATTGGACATACAGGGCAAGGACATCGAGGAAGCCCCACAGTTCGGGGTGAATATCGACACCGAGTTCATCCTGGGCATAGGAAAAGCCAAGGGCAAAGTCATTATCCTCCTCGATATTCAGAAAGTCCTGACGGATTCCGAAATTCTCAAAATGCAGAGCAGCACGATGCCCGCAGCGGATGCCGCTGCCAGGAGTTAATGGAGGCCGTCAAATTTGACCGTTTTAATTATTGATAAAAACAACATCGTCAGAGAAAGAGTGGCCGGGCTGCTTTCCAGGCTTGATAATGTGACCCACGTTACGCAGGGGAAATCCTGCGACAACCTGCTCGAATTTCTGTCTCTGACCAACCCGGATTGCTTGTTGATCGAACATGCGCAGTATCAGGATGCATTACATCCTGATTTAGAACGTTTCCTTGAAAAACGATCGGACATCAACGTCTGCGTGTATGTGGAAGACAGCGATTGGGAGGCGTTAGGCAACGAAGAGTTATCCGGCGCTGCAAAAATGCTTTCCTTCTCTGAGCTTATTGAATACGTTCAGGCTTGCGCGGAATCGCTGAAAAGGAAACAGGCGGCAGGCTGACAAAGCACGGATGTCTCGACAATTCTATTCTTTCACGGCATGGGGCCGATTAAATATACACAAAAATATCAAAGGAGAAAACCATTATGTTCAAGAACATGAAACTGGCAGCAAAAATCGGGATGGGGTTCGGGCTTCTGGTGCTGATCGCCATGGTTCTGGGCGCGGTCGCCGTGTTTAACATGAGAAGGGTCCAATCTCAGGCAGTTACGATTGCAAAAGAGTACGTGCCTGAAGTCACCCTGGCTTCAAACCTCGAGCGCAACTCCCTGCTTACCATGTACAACATGCGCGGGTACGGATACACGGAAGAAGAACAGTTTTATCAGAGTGCAGAAAAGTCGCTGGGCGATGTTGATAAAACACTGGGCGATGTTAAGGCTCTGCTGGACAACGCGGAATCCCTGGTAAAACTTAAAGAGGATTACCCCGCAGTCAAATCCAAAGTTGATGAATACCGGAAGCTCGCTGAAGAGACAAAAAAGGTTAACGCGAAATTGGAAGAAGACCGGGTCGCCATGGACACGGCCGCAGCGGCATATATCCAGAATTCCAATGATTTTCTGGCATCCCAGAACGAAGCCATGAGGGCGGATTTCAACGCCGGCGCATCCACGGATAAACTGGATGAACGGTTGACAAAAATCACCCTGGTAAACGATGTCATTGACCTTGGCAATGGAACGCGGGTCGGGAATTTCAAGGCCCAGGCCACACGAGACCCCGAAGCCTATAAGCAGGTTATGGGCAATTTCAGCGAAATACAAAAGAAGCTTGATGAATTGCAGAAAATTACAAGATTACAACTCAACCTCGACCAGATAGCAGAAGTCCGGACTCAAGCCGCTAACTATGAAGCGGCAATGAGTGATTTTCTGGACAATTGGCTCAAAAGGGAAGAACTCGGCAAAAAGAGGAATGATGCGGCCGAGGCCGTTCTTCAGGGTTGCGAGGAGATTGCGACCGCGGGCGCCGAAGGCATGACCGCCAGGATGGATACGGCTGTAAGTTCTTTAAGCATGGCGAATATCGTGATGATCGTGGGCCTTCTGGGCGCCCTGGTCATCGGCATTGTCATCGCACTGTTCATTACACGGTCCATCACACTTCCCATCAACAGAATTATCGCGGATTTGAATGAAGGCGCCGAACAGGTTTCCTCTGCATCCGGCCAGGTATCCTCATCCAGCCAGCAGCTCGCAGAAGGAGCGTCCGAGCAGGCGTCTTCTCTTGAGGAAATATCTTCGTCCCTCGAAGAAATGGCCTCCATGACGCGGCAGAATGCGGCCAACGCCGACCAGGCGAACAACCTGTCACAAAATGCCAAGGAATCAGCGGAAAAAGGCAATCTGTCCACGCAGCGCCTGATGGAGGCCATGAAGCTGATCACATCTTCTGCTGAGCAGACGCAGAAAATCATCAAAACCATTGATGAAATCGCGTTCCAGACGAATCTGCTCGCACTGAACGCTGCCGTGGAAGCCGCCCGGGCCGGGGAAGCGGGCAAAGGCTTTGCGGTTGTGGCTGAAGAAGTGAGAAATCTCGCGCAGAGAGCCGGAGAAGCAGCCAGGAACACATCGGAACTGATCGAAGGCTCGGTTACCAATACAAGCAACGGTTCCAAAATCGCCGATGAAGTGGCCCAGGCCCTTCAGGACATCACCGCCGGAGCAAGAAAAGTCACCGAACTGGTGGCGGAAATCGCCGCGGCGTCCAAGGAACAGGCACAGGGCATTGATCAGGTGAATGTGGCGGTCGGACAGATGGATCAGATCACCCAGTCCAACGCCTCGAACGCTGAAGAATCCGCTTCCGCTTCCGAAGAAATGAATTCCCAGGCCGGCCAGATGATGGGCGTGGTCGAGGAACTCGTCTCCCTGGTTGGCGCCACATCGCAGCAGGCTGCAAAAACCAATGGCGTCGGCAATCAGCATAAAGCTGAAACGCCCAGGCATCACCTCAATTTCGAGAGCATAAGCAAGGTTCATGTCGGCGGCAATGGCGGCAAAAAGCAGCTTGTCACACATTCCGCTTCTAAAATCAACACGCGAAAAGCGGAAGCCATCATTCCTTTGGACGGAGATGATGATTTCAATGAATTCTGATAATTTCATGCAATGACATGTTCTTAATCTTGGAGGGGTGCGGCATGAAACATGCCGCGCCCCTCACTTTTCGCAGGAGCCAGGAGCCATGAAAACACTTCTCAATATGATTGAAGCAAACCGGGAATGCCTCATTTCCAGGATGGCGTCATTCAACGAAAGGCACGAAGAAAATCCCATGATCCGAAGCAACTGGGCCGGAACAATCGATGGCTTAATCGCAACCATAGCAACCGATAATGGGAATGGGGACGACCCATTCTGGGACTCGTTTGATTCGTTGGCTTCAAACAGGCAGAATTTTTTTGAGGATATCGGTGTGCAGAAATATGTCGAAACAGATTTCAAATATGGAATTTCCCTGGGATTACTGAAATATCAAAAATATTGCCTGCTGGAAATTATTGAAAAGGGTTGTATCCCTCAACATAAAAAAAGCATATACACAAAATTTATTAATCTGTATTTTGATAGAATTGAAATGAAGATTGCCGGCGATTGGATTATTTTGAATGAAAATGAAATCATACAATCTCAAAAACTGACAATTAAGGCCCTGAAAGATTCGGTCAGCTTAATGGGAGAATTGATTAATAAGACATCAATGCCTTACCTGTTAATCGACAGCGAGCTCAGTATCCTAACGGCTAATCTGCCGTTCATTGACTTGATTGTCTCTCATGGGTTTTCCGGCTTTCACAATCTGAAGACCCGGACAATCATGTACGGCCGCGACATCACGAGCATTTTAAAATCCTTAAAGGACATAAGCGTGGACAAAATCATGCCGTGGATAAACAGCGATTTGAAATCCTTCTGTAAGAACAAAGAACAGGAAATGGAATATATGAAGCTTCTCAAATCAGAAGGAGCGATAGTGGATGTGTACGTGCATGTCAAGCGCATGGACATATGCAGTGAAATGATATGCGTAACCATGAAAGCCGGCAATGATATCAGGCAGAATGTTTAACTCACGACTTTTTGGATATTCCGGAATTATGCTTACATCCAAAATCCTGATCGTAGAAGACGATCCCGCCTACAGGCTGCTTTTGAAAAGGATGCTTGAAAACGAAGGGTTTTCAGACATCTCGGAAGCCGAGACCGGGGAGCAAGCATTGCACAGCGTTTTGAATGATTCTCCGGATCTGGTGTTAATGGATATTGAAATACCCTGTGGCAATGGTATCGAAACAACAAGAAAAATCATGGCCGTCCGACCCAATTCGAAAATTGTCATCATAACCGGATTCGGGACCCCTGCACGCGCCATGGAAAGCATTAATGCTGGTGCCTGCAATTTTCTGTTGAAACCATTCGAAATACAACATATAAGACCTGTCATAAGGCAAGCATTGAGAACAGATGCTCGAAGTTAGGATTCGGACTTATGACTTTTATCACTGCAAACAATATCCCTATGTCCACCAATTATGAATAACCCGAGTAGAACGCGCACAATAGCTTCGATTTTTCTGGTGGTCTTCCTGGTTGTATCGCTTATGCACGTTGGGTTTCACATGATGTGTAAAAAGCAAACCCAGAACACCGCAATGCCAACGCGGAATCAGCCTCCAGTTACGGCGCCCGGCAGCGCCTCTGCGCCAGCCCAAACCAGCAGTCTATCCATGCAGGATGAAACTTATGTGAAGCTGGACAAAATACTTCAGGACAAAAAAAATCAGTTGTCCGATTACATTAAGATGTTGAATCAAAACGCAGAGTCTGTATTAGGCGATGAGATTATGCTGAACTGCTTTTCCATCATGGATGCCTATTTCACCCTGCAACAGGTCTCCCCTCCTCCGGCTGATATGATACACAGCATGGAAGAGCTTAAAAACAACGCCAAACAAAATTATCTGAGACACTACGCCTCTTTCTACGATATTTTGTTTATCGATAAAAAAGGAGATATTTTTTATACGGTCCGGCAACAAAATGATTACAAAAAAAATATCTTCCGTGGAGAACTTGCGAAAACAGCCCTGTCCAATGAATTAAAGCCAAACACAACAAAAACATTTGTGGATTATCAGTACTATGTATTTTCAGGCGAACCCTCAGCATTTATTGTTATTCCAGTAAAAATGCAGGGTCAGTTTGCGGGCTGGATTGTATTTCAATGCGCCATAAACAAGATAAATAATATGTTCACACAGGATAAGGATTTGGGGCTTACCGGTGAAGTCTTTCTGGTCAATAAGCAGGACTATATGTTGACTGATTCGCGCTTTTACGGTGAGTCAAGCATATTGAATCGGAAACTGTCTCAAGAAAATATCGAATCCAAGTTCCGAGAAAAAAAGGGCCATAAAATTGTTACGGATTACAGAGGATTTCGCGTTCTCAGCTCTTTTGAAGTTTTTGACGTCGGCAGCAGCCAATGGCTTATCATAGCCAAAATTGACGAGGATGAAATCATTACAGAGCGATACAAAAAAAGCAGACCCGGGATAGACGCGGAATTGCTCGACGCATTTGCCCATATGAATTTTCAAGCCTGCAGTATTGAACCCCCGGACAAACGATTCGTGGAAGTGGATATGGATGAGTACAGGAAAGTGCAAACGGCGGAGTCCATCGGCACATACGGCGTGTCCACCTGCACGGCAATCGTCGTCACAATGCCCGGCGCATTTGCATACATGGGGCATATCAGCAATTTGGACATTGCCTACGGAGGGCAAACCACTGATATAATCAGCCACATTATGAAGCAAATAAAAACATTTGATATTTTGAAATATGAGAGACGTTATTTACAAGTAACAGTTGTGGCGAACCATTTCAATTCAATCAGCAATATTATCAATGCTCTTGTGAATGAGGGGCTTTTTCTATCCCAGATAAAGTTCATATACAATGGTTCCGCAGTTTATGCGGCGGTTGATCATAATTACATAGACAATGAAACGCATATCACTTGGCTTATGCACAGAAATACGAATGAAAAATATCATCAATGCGCTTCGAGGACTGAATCCGTGGGGGATGTGGCGAGTTCCTTGTTTGATGTCGAATAATATCCAGTACGTGTCCTGATCTTCGGGGAGGATAAAACGGCTTATCGGCTGTTTGACCAGGTCGCTTCTCGTCACTCCAATCAATCCGGCAATTGTGAGATTGGCTTCAATGACAAACCCCTTTTCACTGATAGTGACATAACCCACCGGCGCAAGATCATACAGGTCGAAATACCGGGCGCGCGTGTCTCCCAGTTCCGCCTGCGCCCGGCGCAGTTCCTCGTTTTGCATCTCAAGCTCAATTTGGTGCACGCGCAATTCGTGGAGCTGTCGCTTTGTTTCATCTGGCGAAAGATCCTCTATGTTTTCAGGCTTCTTCGATCTGCGCTCTTATTTCTCTGCATAATGTGTTCATCTCAAAAGGCTTCTGCACAAAGCCGTGATGTTTGTCCTTCAGCAGTTCAGAAGCCATTCCATCCGCGCTGAAACCTGAAGAAAACACAATTTTCACATCGGGATTCAAATCTTTGAGCCTTCGGTTCACTTCGGCGCCGTCCATGCCAGGCATCATCAGGTCGAGGACCACAACGGAGATTTCATCCAGATGTTTTTTGTATAGCTCAATCGCAGTGTCACCGTCCCCGGCGAGAAGCGGCTTGTATCCGTTCCTGGAAAGCATTTTCCCCGCCAATCGCAAAAGGTGCTCTTCGTCATCCACGACGAGGATGGTTTCCGTCCCCTTAAACGATATTTCAGGGGCCCTGCTTTCATCCGAATCCGCGGTTGCCCCTCCCAATGGAAGATAGATTTTGATGCACGTGCCCTTGTAGGGTTCACTGTAAACATGCAAATGACCTTGGTGGGAATGAACGATTCCCAGGCTCACAGACAGCCCAAGGCCGGTTCCCTTGCCGATCCCTTTTGTGGTGAAAAACGGTTCAGTGATTTTTGCAATTGTATCCCTTGTCATTCCGATACCGGTGTCCGATATCTGAATCAGGGCGTAGCCTCCTGTAAATCCTTTACCACAATCCGGGCAGATGCCTTCCTCGACTTTGACTGCGGTCGCCTCAATCAGAAGCTTTCCGCCTGACGGCATTGCGTCCACCGCGTTGTTGCAGACATTCACAAGCGCCTGCTGAATCTGGTTGCCGTCACAGTTAATCACACTGTTGTCTTTGACATTAACGGTGATATCAATACTCTTCGGAACCGTGCGTTTCAAAAGTCCGTGCAGATCATTGAGCAATGTGTTCATCTCTGCTTTTCGCACGTTGATTTTGTCTTTTCGTGCGAAAGTAAGCAGCTTCATCGTCAATTCCCGCGCCCGTTTGACCGCATCATTGATGGCTTCGAGTTCCTCTCTCGCTGGAGAGTCCTCCTTGATATCCAGCTTCGCCAGTTCTGCCGCGGACATGATGACGCCGAGCATGTTGTTGAAATCATGCGCCATGCCTCCGGCCAGTTGTCCTATGGCCTCCATTTTCTGGGCCTGGTAAAGCTGTGCCTGGAGCTTCTTTTTTTCTTCTTCCATTCTCTTCTGAACAGTGATATCCCGCCACACACAATACAAAAGGCTCTTGCCTTTATGAACAATCGGGGTAAGAGAAACCTCGACCGGGAAATCCTCACCGCTGGCCCGCCTGTGTATCCATTCAAAACGGTGGAATCCCTTATCGAATGCGGTATGCATCATTTCTTCGGCCTTTTCAAAAGAAGACCGGCCATCGGGCTGCACCGGCGGCGACAGTTTTGAAGGATGGGTCTGGAGGAATTCTTCTCTCGTGTCATAACCGAGCATTTTTGCCGTGGCTTCATTGCAGTCAATAAAGATATTGTCTCCGATAAGAAGAATTGCATCGCTTGATGAGTAGAGAACGTCCATAAACCGTTTTTCGCTGGCCTTCAGCTCTTCCTGCGCCATCTTGCGTTCCGTGATATCTGTCGCGACACTGAGTATGGCTGGAACATTGCCCCAGGTCACTTTCTTCGCGAAAACATGAAGAGGCAGGAATGTGCCGTCTTTGCGAAAATGAGCTGTCTCGAATGATGCTTCTCCGTTTTTCGCTATCAGCTTCAGCCGCTCCTCTATCAACGCTTCGCTTTCCGGCACATCATGTTGGTGAAGGTTGATCGCCATAAATTCCTGCTCGGCGTAACCGTGCATTTCAGCCGTTTTTGTATTTGCAAAAAGGAAATTTCCTTTGGTATCGTGTACTGTAATGCTGTTGGGCGCCTCATCAAGCATCTCCGCCATCATTTTCATCCGAGCATCGATTTCCTTGCGCTCTTCAATGGCCCTTGCAAGTTTAAAATTGCTGTAACTGAGCGTTGAAATCATCCCTCCAAGTTTTGCGTAGAAATCCATGGCGTTCGCCGTCATTTCACGGGACCACCTGGGAACCCTGTCCAGAGCGGCTATATACTCTTCTTCATCAAAACCATATTTTCGCGCCTGCGTCCGGAAGAATTCATACTCCGTGGATTCGTCCTCATACAAGAACTGGCCAAGGAAAATATTGCCGAGGTGCTTGCCGCCGACTATTAGCGGAGTCGACAAGTCCCACATCCCGTTTTTGCATTTGTATTCCTTGAATTCTCCTTCATTGACGCCAACGCTCAGCTTTGTGTCACTCTCCACGCAATTACGGCAGGTTTCCGGATGAATTCTATGGAATTTTGTACAGATATCCTGCCAGCCTGTAGCGGCAAGAACATTTCCATTCATGTCTATGACGCCCACACCGATTCCGGTCAGTGAATAAAACTCGTTCATGATGGATTGCACTGCTTCGGAATTTATTATGTCGGAGAGTTCAAGATTTCCGATATCTCCCTCCGGGGAAAGCACTGCTTCAAGTTTGGTTCTAACGCGTGTTTCGCTGTTTATCAGATCTTCCTGAGCCTTTTTTCGTCTGGTGATGTCCCGGATAAAGGCCACGAACTGCCCCCCGTGATCGGGGAGATAAGTGACGCTGACTTCAACATCAAAAAGTGAGCCGTCTTTCCTTTTGTGTTTTGTCTCAAATAGACCCTTTCCCGAGGTTGCAAGCGTCTTCATTCTTTCCGCTGTTTCAGAAGCATTTTCCACACCTTCAACATCCTGCGCCTTCAATCCCAGCAACTCTTCCTCACGGTATCCGCTCATGCGGCAGTACGCCTCGTTTACGCTTGTTACTTTTCCAAGGTTGTCCAATAATATGAAGCCGTCAATCGCGGTTTTTAGAATGGTCCGGTTCTGCTGCTCGCTTTCCCGCAAAGCATCTTCCGTACGTTTTGCATCCGTAATCGCCTGCACACTATTTAGAAAAGTCGTGATATGATTTACATCGTCGTCGCTGTAATCGATATACCTGTTGGCGACAGCCGCGACGGCGGTAATACGGTCGCCTGTGAAATGCGGGACCACCATCAGGTTTGTTATTTGAACATGACCCTCGGGCAAACCCTTTTTCCCGTCCACGGCGGAATCATAGTTGTTCAGAATAAATGGCTCTCTGCGTCTTACAGCCTCAGCCCAGATACCGGATTCGATTATCGGGAACTCGGCTGGTTTGTTTCCCATGGCGCAATCCGACATGGCATTCCCCGACCAGGAATGTATGGTCATGGCGCTTTCGTCTTGGTTGATAAAACCGTAAAACCCGTATTTGCTGTTGGTGATTTCCCCTATGGTCTCGAGAATGTGATCGGAGATCGTCTGAAGATCAGCGTCCTGGAGTGATGATATTCTCCACAGCGCATCGAGCTTTTTGTTTGCTGCGACAATTGCTTCCTGTGCCTCTTTCCGTTCAGTAATCTCTTCAACATGCACCAGATACCCGTTGAGTTCTTCGTCAATCACCAGAGGGGATATCAAAACATCTATCCATATTCTTCCTGTCCTGCCTGTTTCATAAAGAGAGTGCGATCTGACAATGTCGAAACTGAACTCGTGTTCATATCGCACAGTCTGCCCACACCGCAGGCGGCTCTTCATTTCATCCGTTACATTCGGGTCTTCAAAGAGATTGAAATTCTTTATAGCACTTGCTGATTGAATTCCGAGTATTTCAAGACACTTATCGTTTGCAGTCTGAAAAACGCCGGACTTGTCATAGAGTTCAATGCCGATGGGGGCGTCCATGAACATCCGCTTGAAGAACTCTTCGCTTTCCCGCAGCGATTTCTCCATCAATCTCCGCCTGGTGATATCCTGGACCATACCAACAGAACGGATTATTTGTCCATGCGAATCTCTCTCATGAATGCATTTTTCGATGACGTGTCTTGTTTCTCCATTGTCCTTGCGCACAATTCTGTGCCCGATCTCATATCCATCCTTTTCATCCCGCAACGAGTTAGAATAAGCGGCATCGACAAGCTTTTTATCCTCCGGATGAACCATATCCAGAAACGCTTCATAGGTTGCGGGAAATGCATTCGGGGCTATGCCGAATATGCGGTAAGTTTCATCGGACCATTCCAGCCGGTTTTGAGTAACATCCAGTTCCCAACTGCCGACATGCGCGATCTGCTGCGAGCGGCTCAATGCCGCTTCGTTTTTCCTGAGTTGTTCCTCAGATGTTTTTCGCAGGACCAGTTCCCACGAGACATCGGCAAAAAACTTTGCGAAATCAACATCTTTTTCAGAATAAACAATGGGCTTGTTACCAATACCGACGATTGCGACGATGAGATCTTCGCGCATGACCGGCACAACAAGTTCGCGAATCACGGGAGCGTGTCCCTCGGGCAAACCTTTCCGATGCGGCAGAGAAGCGTAGTCATTGTGGATCACCGGGCGGCGCTCACGAACGCAGTCGACCCAGACACCGGCCTGTTCAATGCCATAGTGCATCCCATGGCCTTCTGCCTTGCAGAACTCCTTGACCGTTTTTGTAGACCATGCCTGAAGGGTGAGGTTCTTTTGATCCACATCCACGGAATGATAGAAGCCGATGGGACTGTCCGTTTCCTCACCGATGATGTCCAGGGTTTTTTGAAGGATGTCGTGAATGGAATGATCATGAGCGAAGTCGATAAGTTCCATGCGACGTCTGAGGAAACGCTCAGATCGTACAAGCGCTTCCTGTGTTTCCCGTTCTTCCGTCTGGTCCCGAAAAATCAGAACCGTGCCGATGATATTGTTCTCGTCGTCGAGTATGGGCGCCGCGCTGTCGGCGATGGGCCGTTCTTGTCCATCACGGGCAATCAGCATCGTATGATTTGCGAGACCGATAATTTTGCCTTCCTGCACAACGCGCCGAACCGGATTCACCACTGGCTCGTGCGTGTATTCATTCACGATGCGAAAAACGTCTTCAAGCATTTTCCCAATGGCATCCTGCTCGCTCCAGCCCGTCAGCGTTTCGGCCACAGGGTTCATCATCCGTACCCGCCCCTGGGCGTCCGTTCCAATTACCGCATCACCGATACTTCTCATGGTGACTCGGTATCTCTCCAGGTTCTCCCTGAGCGTGGATTCAGCCATAAAGAGCGATTTGTAGTGCTTTTTCGATGTCCTCTGAGCCGCGAAACCCGCCCCGGCAACCACTGATGCCAGAATGAATAGAATCAGTAGCCACAGGATATTGGCGCGGTCGTGCCATTCCGAAAGCGCCTCGGCCCTGTCGATCTTTGTTTCTATATACCAATCCGAATCCGGAATGTGTTTAAGAGCCGATATGACCTCGACGCCGCGATAATCCCGCCCGGAATAAATGCCTTCTTTGCCCTTAACAGCCAGAACGGCCGGGACTTCCTCTGTGTCCAGGGGAACTCTCAGCTTGAGAGCCGTCTCGTTCTTAAAACGCAAGTTGTTAAGGTATAGGACCGAATCCCCATCGCGTCGCACAAGAATGGTCTCAGCCGATTCCGATGGATAAGGCCACATATGAATGAGCGGATACAGAAATTCCGTTGCGTCGCTGTGCAGGACAACGGCAGCTATGGGGCCATTTTCTCCGATAATCGGAGCAATAACACCGATATGCGGATTGTTTTCATGCACATCGAAATGAAGCTCAGTAAGTAGCGGGTTTCCAGTTTCCAGCGCCGTGAACAAATCCTTTTTCGATTCCTCGATAATCGGAAAAGGTCTTTCATTTACAAGGCTGAAACGCACATTCCCAACGGGGTCCAGAATCAGTATGTCGGAGCACTTGAAATTCCGTTTGAACGATGAAAAACGCTCGATGAGTTGCGGTGCGGGGGGATGATCCGTCGATTCAAGAAAATCGGTGACCAGGTCTCTGAGAAAAGGCCCGTCTGATAAGGCGGCAGCATCATTAAGGCGTTCCTCACGCCAGTCGGTGATCTGTTTCGCCTTTAGTTCCGCCACAGCCACAAGAGATTTTTCAGCCTGGCTTTCCATACGGTTTTTCTGCTGGATGTAAAAAGCCAACCCCAGAGAGAAAATCAATGCCATCAATATTATTGTATTGCTCTTGCCCATTTAAGACAGCCCCCATAAAATCGCCTATAACAAAGTCTATATAATTATGCTAACCATTGTTCAATATTAACAAAATAATACAAAGATACACAATGCAGAGGCTGATGAGAACAGCGAGCCGATAATATTACCGGAAAACTCACTGGACAAGTGCGTCCTGCAGACATTTTTCAGACGTGATCCTGCATTGAATAGGTATTTTGGAGTAAACTTTGCAGAAGAAAATAGCTTTCACGCAATCCGGTTCTCAGAGCCATGCATCTTTTTGAAGGTTTAGACCAGGTGGAAGCCAGAAGAATTTTGATATGGAAAATGTCGGTTCAAAAAATTTGATATATTGATCTCCGGGAATATTGAATCATCAGTTTAGCTAATCCAAATTCTGTAATCGGGTGCATCCCGCTAAATCCCTATATATATTAAACCATAAACACCACAACATATCCCATGGGAGGTACTCCGTATGGACTCCGTGTCCGCCGCATGCCCCATATCAGCCATTGGTTGCGTCCGTGTCTCTACCGAGAACCAAGCGCGTGCCCAGCGCGAGAAAATCCAGCTTTATTGCCAGCTTCATGACCGGGCCCTTGTTGACCTGATCTCCGACGAAGGTATGCAAATCATACCGACATGTCCCACCCCAAAACTGATCACAAACTGATCACGGGATTTTGGGCGCCAGGGGCGACCCATGATTTTAAAAACCCTTTTATTTAAGCCTCTTTTTGAAAGCCAACGAGCGGATTCGAACCGCTGACCTGCTGATTACGAATCAGCTGCTCTACCGACTGAGCTACGTTGGCGCCTTACAAGCCAGCGGGCGGGCTCGAACCGTCGACCTGCTGATTACAAATCAGCTGCTCTACCAACTGAGCTACGCTGGCGCGTCAACAAAGATTATAGCGATTCTGACTTTCACATCAAGCTTTTTTGTGAATATGACAATGGCTCAACAATAGTGATATTGTCTAAAATAGCCTCGAAAACCTCGTAACACCCCTGTAACACCTTAGGTAATGAGGAGCCATATGGAGTTGCGCGGAAGAATTGGCGGTGTGCGAGGGTAACACCGGGGGTGGAAAGTTGCTTTTCTGGCACTATGCAGAATGTAAGGGATGGAGTAAGATTTACATGTCAGTAAGCTTTCTATAAATCGGAGTTCCTTGTGCCAGATATTCGAGCATACATAGACTTGGCCGAAACACATCATTTAAATTCACAACAAGCAATTCAAAATAACAATTTTGATTTCGCTCGGGTTTCTTTTCTGAAATGTGTTGAAAGTTGGAAGAATGTTGTGAAATTTAACCCTGATTATGAGGAGCATTTAAAGAAGGCTAAACACGAATATAGTGAATTTGTAAAGACAGACCCTAAATTTCTTTCGTTATTTCCAGTTATCGAAGATAAAATCAGAGAGAATCCTCAAATTCTTCAAACAGAATTGTATAAACTGCTCCCTGAATTAAGTCGAAGTGATATTTCTTTTGTACTTTATTTTGCAGAAGAGCATTCCAGAATTAGCAGAATGAAAAAGGGTAGAACATATCAACTGGAGATTTATAAAGAAATTCGATTCTGTCAAAACTGTGAAAAACAAGTTTCGAAAAAATACAATTTTTGTTCGTTCTGTGGTGCGAATCAAAAGGATTTATGACGATATCATTCGATTGGCCAAACGTTACTATATTTGTAATTTATGATTCGAGGAGTTGATTGTGCATGTTTTGCTCAAATTGCGGCAAAATGCTTTCTGACAGCGCGAACTTCTGCACAGCATGCGGAAAAAAGGTTGTCAACCTCAATACAAATTGTGACAACAATGTAATGCCGTCAATTGGTAATGATGACAATAGTCAATTTGCAGTACAAGTAGCACCAACCACAAATTCAAATGAATATGGCAGAATAAAGACTATTCTTGACCCTTCACGTGCGCAAATGTTCGATTTTACAAAAATGCCGACATCCAGTTTTAATGCAATGGACTTAAAAAGGGGATTTTGGGTGAGCAATGATATTGATTTGCATGACTATAGTGATATAAAAAAACTGGGTTTTGATATAGAAGCTTTGTATGAGTCTTCTGTAGTACTATCAAAAGTACAGAAGACAGATAAAGAGATTTATACAAAAATAAGGAAGTGGTCGTTTGTTGAACAATTTCAAAATGGGTTTGTTTTTATCGAACCAATATACATTGGACGAAAAGTTTCCCACGATAAATCAAATGTTTTGTATAGAGATTGTGATGGCGTGGTGAAGAACGATACCCAAATGGAGGTTTATGCACATCGGTTTAAATCAACAAATGATTGTAACTTGTTTGTAGTATGCACTTATGATAAATCGATATCATTATACGTCGATTTTAATCTTTTTAATGAAATTGATTTAAGTAATATTGTAGATGACAAGAATCATATTCGTAATGTTGACATTTCACACGACGGAAAATTGCTTTTATACACCTATGTTGATAAAGCATTTTTACTTGATAACCAATTCAGAGTAATAGATTCTTGGCAAACAGTACAGAAAGAGGGCTGGGAGAAAAGAGAAACCAAGCCCTCAATTGGTAATTCTAACGACGACCACAATCGATACTTGTCAATACTGGGGCTTATAGGGAATGAATCTAAATTAGAAATCAAAAAAGTATTTAAAAAACAGCTTCTTTCTATGCACCCAGATATTAACAAAGATGACCCTAACGCAAAAGAAAAAACACAGGATATCATACAAGCATATGAATGGCTTATGAAAGAAAGTGCGGAAAATGCCTTTAATAACAATGAAGATTCGTACTACTATTGTCAACTAATAAATCGTGTGAAAATTGATATAGAAGGAACTGGCGGCTTTATAACTATAGAGATGGAGATGATTGGTCCAGGTGAAGATTGGATATATGCAACGCACTTTGGTCAAACAAGTGGATTGATATATTTAGGCTGTTATTCTGGTAAAATATATTCCGTTGATAAAAGTGGAAGAGTATTGAAGCTTTATCGCTGTGACGCCATTGTCGAAGCAATTTATGAAAGACTGGATTGCCTATTCATCCAAACAAACAAATTTATACTAATTTTGAAAAATGATGAATATCTTTCAAGCATAAATATCAGTAAATCAGTTAAAGTCAGATGGTTCAAAAATACTTTTGTCTTAATATCGAAAAAGGATGTTGTGATTTACTCATATGGTGGAACTGTTATTGGGCGATTAACCTTTGAAAAGCCAATCTACGATGTTTTTGAAGTCAACATGACGATAAATATTGTAACCTCAATTAGAACATACGAATTTTCATTGAAGGCAGTTTAATCCGAAGGGTATCACTTCACCCGCTCCAGCCTTCGCTCCGTCTCCCCGAACATCGCATCAACATACGCCCGGCATAATCGTACGGCCCTGTCTGGACTCCGCAGGTAATTCTTATACAGCACACCACTTTGCGCTCTGCCTTGGTGCAGATTGATTATTCCCTCGTCGGCACCGATTTCTTCCATCCTGTGGGCAAAGTCTTTTCTGAATATCTTGGGCGTGAGATACAATCCCGTTTCTCGGTTTATTTCTCCCAGGTGCCGCCGCACGGTACTCTCGCCGAATGGCATTTTCCCATCAACGCCTCTGCTGTCAAGAAACGCCATAAGGCATTTAGGTATAGCGATACGCCTGAAAATTGGCCTCTGGCTCGTTTTGGATACGTAAACACTCCAGGAAAGCGTGCGCCTGTCTATATTCTTTACATCTAACCGATAAATCTCACTTGGTCGTAATCCGGTGCAGCGGGCAACCTCTATGAACATTTCAGCCGCTGGCCGTTTGTGCTGGGATAGAAAATCGAAAATCAGTTTCCACTCCGATGATTCAATCCGTGATTTTTCTGGTTCAACTGCTGGGAATCTGTTCGCATATTTCCTCATCAACCCATAAAACGGGTTCGCGCCATCCCAGCATTTTTCATCTCTGAGGTATTCCACAAAGGACGATGCGGTGACCACGGCCAGGCGCACCGTGTCGTAGCTGTAGGGCTGTGGTTCCCTGTATATCAGACTCTGGATGAACTGCTCTGCGGATTCAGATGTCACATCAGTTAGGGGCTTGTCGCCATAGAATTTAATGAAGTGCGAGCAATGGTACTCAAAGGCTTTACGGCTACAGTTGCGATTCCGATTATGCCAGGATTGAAACGCCTGCATGGCCTGCCCACAGGTTTTATATGGGCCGAGCAATTTCGGTTTCGGCGGCAGACCCAGATCGGTTCGGACGTAGTTCATAACATGTACAAGGGCTTTGTTCCGCAGGGCGGCGGGCTCCGCGTCAAATGATTTTATACCGGGTGTGGCGACGATACCTGTCAGCCGATGCAGCGCCTTCTCGCCGTCGTCAAAGGTTATGGCAACGGTGTATTGTTTCTGACCCTTTTTATTCGTGAGCGTATATGGAGTTGCGCAGAAGAAATGAGTTCACACTTTTAATTTCCGGGTTCATTAATAAAACAGGATCATCTATAATATTTGCCATCTGATATATTGGGGGAATTCCCACAGTCTGTAATCGGTCAAATCGGGGATGTGGTTGGTTATTCTCTGAGCCCCCCCACCCCCGAAAAACTGGACAGATGATTAACGGGGGGAAGCGGGGTGTTGTAGAATCCAGTTTTGGAGGGACTGAGCGATGAGAAAGTGATTTTCCCCCGCGTTCAAGGCCAGGGTGGCTTTTGAGGCGCCGAAGGGCACTAAGAGCTTAATGCCGACGGCAATCTGAAAGACTCCGAGCAACGAAAAATGGTTCAAGGACCTGGAAGCAATTCGGCTGCAGTTCAGGCAAAACCCGGGGCCGCATGATTGGAGCAATATCATGAAGTTATCAAAAATCATCAAAAGGATTACTGCTTCTTCCATTTCGTTTGCCGCGCTGGATGCAGTCTGGCTTGGCGTGGTCATGAAAGACTTTTTCAGGGAGCATCTGGGCGATATTGCCCGTGGTTCTGGAAACGGGATTGAACCCGACTGGACAGCAGCTGTTCTTGTCTACATTCTCCTTGTGGCCGGCGTAAATATCTTTGCAGTCAGCAACAAATCTGGAATCAAAAGAATCCCTGACTCCTTGGTGCGTGGGGCTTTGTTCGGGTTCATCACTTATGGCATATACGATCTCACAAACATGGCAACCCTTGAAGCCTGGACCTGGAAGATGTCCATCATTGACATGCTTTGGGGCGCATTTCTGTGCGCAACAGTCAGCGCCATCGCTTCTTACGTGGAATGAGCAGAATTATGAAACTGAACCATCTGATCATCATCGCCATGGTTTTGGCCCTGTCTTTCTTTGGCGGGCAATTCACTTCGTCTGGCATGGACTGGTACAAAACAATCAATTTACCATCCTGGACACCACCGGGTTCTGTGATCGGAATTGTCTGGACCGTGATTTATATTCTCACCGCAGTTTCCGCAATGATTGTGTGGAAGGCGTTTCCGAGGGGAAAAGGCTTCCATATCGTGGTCGGGCTTTTTATTCTGAACGCGGTTTTCAACCTGGCGTGGAGCTACATTTTCTTTTACAATCGAATGATTGGTGCGGCAATAATTGACAGCCTTGCAATCGAAGTCACGCTGCTCCTGCTTATCCCTTTGGTCTGGAAACACTCAAAAGTCGCTTCCGCGCTTTTGATCCCGTATGCCCTGTGGGTGGGATTCGCCACATGCCTGAATTACACAATATATATTTTGAACAGGGCCTAATCAAAACATTCACTGGCAAACCATATTGCTGGAGGAACCCTCATTGGAATCAGGTGTAAACAAAGCCATCCTTCTCGTGGGACATGGCAGTAAATATGAAGATGCTGGGAAAAGCATGGCCCGGCTGGCTGAGGACATAAAAACGCATTTCACAGACTGCCTGGTGGAAATCTGTTTTTTGTCCATGTGCCCTCCTGGCATTGAAGAAACTGTCAGTAAATGTGTGGAGCGTGGTGTGAACGAAATCACGTTGATGCCTTTTTTCGTTCTGGACGGTTTTCATGTTCGTAAGGATATCCCCAATTTGATCCATAAATATTCTGCGAAGCACACAGGTGTAACATTCAAATACGCCGCTTATCTTGGATATGACGAACTGCTGTCAAAGCTTCTCATTAAACGGATTGAGAAAGCAGAAGCGTTGAAATAAATGGAAAGGCGGGACTTATGACGCGTTGGGCCAGGAGAGCCATCACAATCCCTTTGTACTTCATTGCCACACTGGTGATTATTCCTGGTCTTCCCATAGGGCTATCCATTTCTTTGTTGGCTGATCTTGCACAACGAAAGAAACTGGCACGGACCCGTTTCATTCTTTTTGCCGCCCTTTATTTTGTTTGTGAAAGCATGGGCATTCTTGCGAGTTTTCTTGTGTGGGTGGTATCGGGCGGCCCATTTGCTGCCAGATCAACTCACTGGGTGAAACGGAATTACACTTTACAGAGATATTGGTCTGGCGCCCTTTTTCACGGTGTGTGCTTTCTGTACAAATTGGATTTTACCGTATCGGGGGATGCGTGTTTAAGCGACAGCGATACCCCGATCATTTTATTTATGCGACATGCCAGTATCGCGGATACGGTGCTGCCTTCACACTTCCTTACGGCGCAGCATGGATATATTCTGCGTTATGTCATGAAAAGTGAGTTGTTGTGGGATCCATGCCTGGATATCGTGGGACATCGGCTTCCTGATTTTTTCGTTCACAGAAAGGCCGGCGATTCAAAACAGATACAGGGGATTGTTAACCTGTTGGATGGATTAGGCCACAGACAAGGGATTTTCATATATCCCGAAGGAACCAGATTCAGCAGGCAAAAACAAAAGGATATTCTGGAAAAAATCAAAACCAGGCAACCGGAAGTGTACGAAAAAGTGAAGGGTCTTAAAAATATATTGCCTCCCCGTTTCGGTGGTGCAATCGGGTTGCTCCAAAGAAATGAATCCGCTGATGTTGTTTTCTGCGTTCATACGGGTTTTGAAAGTGCGAATCATTTTGTGGAATTTGTGAACGGCAGTTTGATCAATCAAAAGATTCACATTTCATTTCAGCGCATCCGCTTCAAAGACATCCCAACGGAGCGTGATGATCAAATCGACTGGCTAATACACAACTGGATTCAAATGGATGCCTGGCTTGAGTCAAAAGCAAAGAATGCAGGTGTGCAAAGGGTGGAACAATGAACACAGTGATTGATGTCCTGCCGTTTTCCGCATTGGTCATCGCAGGCTTCATGCTGTTTGTTTGGATGCTCAGCCTGATCCTCAAGGATGCATCTATCGTGGATTTTTTCTGGGGGCTGGGATTTATTGCTGTTGCAGCGGCAAACTTTACAAAGCCGGAAGCGCCCACGAATCGCTCTGTGATGGTGCTTGTCTTGACTCTGATTTGGGGATTGCGCCTCGCTGTTTACATTTATATTCGCAACAGGGGAAAGGGAGAAGATTTTCGTTACCAGGCCATGCGCCGGAAATATGGGCGGCGGTTCGGTATCGTCAGCCTGTTCACGGTGTTTCTATTCCAGGGTTTGATCCTGGGCATTGTTTCTCTGCCAATCCAGATTTCAATAAATGCTGCGGCTCCTGATCGTTTGGTTTTTTTCGATTATTTCGGTGCTTTGGTTTTCATGACAGGATGGTTGTTCGAGACGGTTGCAGACTGGCAGTTATTTGTTTTTAAGTCAGACCCGCAGAACAAAGGCCTGCCCTTGCAAAGCGGCCTGTGGCGCTATTCGCAGCACCCGAATTACTTTGGCGAGTCTTTGATCTGGGTCGGGCTGTTCATAATCGCCTTTTCTGTACATCATGGCATTTTATCGATTGCAAGCCCATTGCTTATGTTTTTCCTTCTGCTCAAAGTATCGGGAATTCCCCTGCTGAAGAAACAATTCGAGAAAAGGCCGGCATACAATGAATACATGAGCAAAACATCTGCGTTCATTCCAATGCCGCCTAAGCATAAGGCATAGTAACTGCTGTATCGCTTTCGAGAAGGATTCTATTTACAAAGCCGTTTTACCCAGTGCGCTGTCGCGCATGAGTGTGGAACGCACTCTGAAGTTCAACCTGTTTTTTGAGGATTGTCTCTTGTCCACTTGCCTGGATATGGGCTTCATTTCTTCATAAAAGGGAATGGCTGCATGATGATATTCAGGTTCACCTGATGAGCATGGCTGTTGCTGCTGTTCGGGATTCGCCAAACGTGTTTCCAAAACTTGTATGCATTCGGGTGTTACAACAATACCAAGGTCTCTGAAGAGGTTTCCAACCACTGCTGGATGCGAACTAAGAACGTAACCGGCGCTTCGATGCCGATGGAATTCGCTGCCAACACCCTTTGCGATTATGCTGTTGATGGCATTGGAACTGAATTCCAGGACAGCTTGCCCCACGGGGCCTGTAATTCTGAGGTTCAACCCGTTTTTTGAAAAATTCCCCAGGACGGATACCCCTTTTAGCATGGATCTGCCTTTAAGCTGACTGACCATACAGACAGGAAGTTTGCTCTTGGTTTCATGTGCTGTGTTGTCTTGTTCTCTATCATTGTTCATCATGTTTACACCGCCTTACTGCCATTGTGAAATAAACACAAATATGCTCAACAGGTTCCGGGTATTAATCCATTTGATGATGGTGTATTCTTTGCTGGCTACATCACCTGGGGCGTCTTTCAGGAATCACATCTGTGTCGCGATTGCCTTTGTAGACGTCTTCATTTACATACAAGGCGCAGAAGCAGTTTCCGAACTCCTCAAGATCCGCAGCCCTGTAATCACAGGGACAAATAATGTCGCGGTCTTTTTCCTTGTCCCCGGACGCTAAGCGGCATGGGCATACACGGTATCCGTATTTCCGCTGATTCACGAGCAGGCTCTTGATGAGTCGCGATGTGATGTCTTGCCTGGGATTCAGGAATATGCCTTTTTTCCGAGCCACAGCATCCAGTTTCTGCTGTAACTCATTTGTTTCGTCATCATCAATCGCAGCCAACTGCATCTCAAAAAACACTTCGGACATGCCCAGCGCTTCCACAATCGCGTTGGGTTTGAATCCGCTGATTGCCGTTTTGTCGTCTATCACAAGGGTCGGGAATCCCCACTTTTCTGCGAGCGAATCGATTTGGGATGTAATCTGATCCTGTTCGTCCTCAGAACACTTATCAACATCAATCACATGGTGTTGCAGTCCAAGATGCTCAAGAAACAACTTGAGCTTTTCGCACCATGCACATGAAGACAGCGTGAACAGAGTAATCTCGCCCTTGTCTATGCCACTGATGGTTTTCTTTTCCATTGAGCAACCTCCCAACAAAGCCGGACGGACAGATTCCATCTTGAATTATATATTTTTTTGTGCAGGAACAATAGCCGTGCAGTATGGGTTAATATGGGACAATGAATCGAGGGGAGGTGAATAATATGGGAGATCCGGAACTGTTCACAGGACGCAAGGAAGATTATCTGTGGGTTAAAGACGCTGATGGCGAGGAATACCTCTGCCCCAAGAAGGCCATCAAGAAGAAAAGCGAACTCACAGAAGAAGAGCTGAAGAACTGTGTGCCCGATTCGACAGCTGGGGGCGGGGCTTCAGTCGGTGGTTAAAAGAAAAGAATGTTTTGCTTAACTGATAAAAGGCCGATGTAAATTGGTCTTTTTCTTATTTGGACAAAGGTTTTTAAATGTAGGTGCTTGGTCACAGGCGCAACAGGATATATCGCAGATTTGGGAACAGCATACGCAATTATAGATTGTCTTGAGTGGAAATTACATCACCCGCGCCAGCCGTTTGCCTGTCTCCTCCCCGAACATGGCATCTATTCGGTCAATGGCGAGCGGCGCTTAATGCCAGTTTCACTGCCGTGTCGGCGCTGACGAGCTGTACGTGTGGCGGCAGGATTTTGGCCAGTTCCATGAAAGAGTTCTCAAGAGTCAATCCGCCATCACTGGTCATGTACACCCACGAGACTGTTCCTGGAGGGTAGCCTCCCAACTCATTGGCCATATCCTGAGGTGTCAGGGAAAAAAGTTCGTCGCCATCCCGGTGCCCTTTACCATCGATCCCCCGCCATGAACGAGGACGGAACACCACGACCTCTGTGCCATCTTGTCCTGTGAGCACGTTATAGAACCTGTCGGAAGGCCACCAAGGAAAAGTCGGGAATATGTAAGGCACATTAACAGGAAATATTCCACGAATGGCGCCTTTTGCTCTTGCGTAATTGGGCAGGAAACTTGTTTCGGCATTTCTCCACGTTTCAAACCAATCCCAATGAACGACGCTTTCTACCCCAAGGATGCGGGCGTCTCGCTCTGTGGCAAGGATGAAGTTTTTCCGGTCCTTTTTATTCAGGGATGTGGGATATGCGTAAAGGTGCCCGCTGGGCGGAAGGATGAAGTAGTCTTTTCCTGTTTTTTTACTCGATGCATAGTACCACTCAAGCACATCGGGTGCGATGCGGGCGAGATGCGGAGAGATGCTCCAGGTGAGCGGCGCACACGAGTTGGTCGCTTTTTCGCAATCGGCAAGCCGTTGGCGGAGCCACTCTTTTCTCGAGCTCATGATAAAGCTGATATTATCTCCATCTCCGACCACAAACGCCACATAGGTCTTGCCGGGATCGTATGCGATGTCTTCCGGTGCGTTGTGTTGCAGTTGACTCGAATCTTCGATAGGTACATTCCGAGTCGAAAAGAATGAAAGGTTACTTGTTTCCGTGGGGATGGCGCCCATGTTACGAGACTTTAGGCATTTGGTCTGTGCCTCGTAAATGAACCCCCCTTTCACCAGCCAGGAGTTGTTGTATCCGTACACGCCCAAAGGAGTACTCCAATGGCCTGCATTCACGATATCATGGAAAAGCTCTTTCTCAGGATGCCCGTCCACACAACCGTTGACCAGAAAAGAGACGAATAATTTCTGTGAGAAAACAAAGTCGAGCATGCGGTACGCATATCGCGACGGCGCTTCTCCCGTCATTTCCGGATTCGACAAATTTTCTGTGTGAATTGCATATCCCGGGTTGAGCATTGCCAGCCCGGTGGTTTGTTTCACGTAATTTTCGAAAACATATTTCGTTGCAAGTAAGGGTGTGTTTTTCTCTGCAAGCTCAACCGTAGCATCAAACACTATGTCGTTGCAAGGGGCTGTCATCCCCACGTCCAACGGTATCGCTTCGAGAACCGCAGCTACCGTCATAATGTTTGGAAGCAATTTCCGTTGATCATTGAAGGAATAGCGCACACAGGCCGGAATCTCCGCAAGACAGGCATCAAGGAATTCCGTGGCGCTGACGACATTGTTTCGCACGATGTCGAGTTCGTCCAGCCACTGCGCATCATGAGCGTCCATTTCGATGTAGACAGAGCCGCCGAGTTTAAGATTCTTTATACCAGCACAGGCCCGGACCGCCATGTTGAGCGCCATGGGTGCTTCGGTATCGACCTTGACGACTGTTATTTCTGAGGCATATCGTCCCAATCCGTGGTCTCTTGCTTTTGTCTCATCAGAATAGGCGATGGGGGATACAGCCAAGGCAGTGATCGCGATCAAATGAAAGAATATCACAAGCTTAGTTGCTGTTTTCATGTTTACTCCTTTTCAGACAAATATCTCCCATATCAACTGCTGCTGTTCTTTTGCCTCGTTACTGCAATTTTATCAAGAAAATTGAAGTAATCACAATCATGCCGTTGCTGATTACTTGTTACAGTAATGGAGTCTAATGCTTTGTGACATTCCATTCTCATTCTCTCCGGTCCGGAAAAGCGATGAGGCATTCAGGGATAGCTATCCTTCTAAAAACCGGCCTGAGAGCCGCTCTGGACACATATACACTCCGGGACAGCGCGCGTGCCTGTGGATATTCTTTACATCCAACCGGGAAATCTCGCTTGGGCGTAACCCTGTGCATCGGGCTACTTCGATGAACATTTCAGCCGCTGGTCGTTTGTGGCGTGATAGAAAATCGAAAATCATTTCCCATTCAGATTTTTCGATGCAGGATTTTTCTGGTTCGATTGCCGGGAATCTATTGGCGTATTTCCTTATGGCCCCGTGAAACGGGTTTTTCTCCGGGTGGGCGTGCGCGCGGCGCTTCAGTTGATGAGGTCGCGGGCCAGGGCGAGCAGGGTGCGGTCCAGCTTGCCGCGGTCGCGGAACATTTGCACCCAGAGGTGTGCGGTGGAGGGGATGGGGGCTTTGTTGCTGTTGCGCAGCAGGGCCATGGCGCCGCGCGTGCAGGCGCGCGCGCACTGGCCGCAGCCCAGGCAGCGGTCCGCGTCCACCACGGGCATGGGCGCGTGTTCGGGCGCGCCGCCGTTGCCTTTGTTTGTGCGCGCCGCGGGCTTGGGGGGCGCGGTGATGGCGCCGGTGGGGCAGGCTTTGGCGCATGCGCCGCAGGCAATGCAGGTGGCGCCGGGCATGGGGGCCGCGCGGAAGTTGGATGCGATGCCCGCGGCCGGGCGGCCCAGTTGTGTGACGCTGATGAGCCCGGTGCAGCAGCACGCGCAGCAACTGCACAGCACTTGCACGGGCGGGCGGTTGTTGGTGGTCATGTGCACGAGCCCGGCGTCGGCGGCGCGCTCCAGCATGGCCACGGCCTGCTTGCGGGTGATGATCCGCGCCAGGCCCATGCGCCCGCCCACGTAGTCGGCCCCGGCGTTGAGCATGAGGCAGGTTTCGCGCGGGGCGTCGCAGGCGTCCGCGCTGGTGCGGCACGCGCACTGGGTGAGGCTGATGCGCCCCGAGGCGCGCAGTATCTTTTCGGCTTCTTCAAAGCTGTACACGGTCTGGCGCGCGCTGATGCTTTTGTTCACGGGGATGACGCGCATGCTGCTGGTGGGGAAGTCGAAGACTTCGCGCCCGAATTCGCCGCGCATGGCCTGGTGCCACAGTTGGCCGGCGCGGCGGCGCGCGGGGTCCTGCATTTTTTCGGGTTCGATGAATTGCATTTCGATGAACCCGGGCATGGCGGGCATGAGCGCGTAGCGGGCCGTGCCCAGGATGGTGTATTCGAGGATGAGGCCGCGGTCCGCCATGTTCAGGAGCCGCGCCGCGGCCTGGTCCGCGCCCAGGGTGGTGCGTGCGGCGATGCGCCGCGCGGGCTGGGTGAGGGGGAAGTTGGGCGCGCGCGAGGCCAGGGCCGCGTCTTCCGCGCTGAACAGCAGGCGCAGCATGTCCATGGTCTCGGGGCTTTTTGGAAACCCCGCGGGAAACAGATCCAGCTTTTGTCGCAGTCGCTCGTATGGGTCCATGTGTGTTGTGCGGGGTCTGATGCTGTTCGCGGAATTTTTTTTCATTCCGCATTGGCGCGCATTGTGCCCGGCTGATCTATTATAATAGTCGATATCCGCCGCTGAATGCAAAGGCCGCGCCGCGGCCACGGGAGATATGTTGGACACAGACAGGGACGCCATTCGCAAATGGGTTGTGAACCACCAGCACGCTCTGGTGGTGAGGCGCTACACGGACGTGAAGCAAGGCCAGGAGATCGTGGATTTCTTCGCCAAGTATCTGTATCCCTCGTTTGAGGATCGCGACGAAGCCATTGCGCGCAACGAGTTCATCCGCCGCATTTTGAAAATCTACCAGCGCGGCAAGCTGCACAAGGAGCTGGGCGCGGCCGTGGTGATCTATGCGCCCATGATCTGGCTGGCCGACCGCATGGTGGACCTGCCCCAGTACCTGGAGCGCGCCGTGGCCCTGTACGACCAGGCCGAGGAAATGGATACCCGCATCGTGGAATACGCCCTGGAGCGCGGGGCCGGCCCCGAACAGCTCAACGCGGCATTCTACGATCAGGCGTTCCGGGAAACCAGCACCCTGGCAGAGCGCGTGGCCCAGGTCAACGAGGTCATCGACGTGGGCGGGTTCGCCGTAAGCGTGGTGGAGCGCGGCGGCATCGCCAACCTCATCCTGCGCTATGTGCCGCGCGTGCCCCTTTTCGCGGGCAACCCCACGGTGCGCGGCCTTAACGCCGCCCTCACCATGGTGCAGGCCGGGTTCCGCGCCTTCCGCAACCAGGCCGACTGCATCCACGAACTCAAGGAACTCACCCGCACCCGCGAACTCGACGCCGTGCAAGCAATTTTCGAACACAATAAAGTCGACTGCAGCGAGTAGCGGCTGCGCCTCCGGCGGCTTAAGAAACCCTTTTGAAAACGGGTTTCTTAAGAATCTTCCCAAAACTTTTTGGCGGGCAATCAGCCGGCGAAAAG